>FLNY01004989.1_pt1 | contig 94018 bp, 69 predicted proteins | sample 1140381 | NCBI WGS metagenome assembly FLNY01 (sample SAMEA3878172, study PRJEB12797) | bioreactor metagenome | biome: Moose rumen | place: Sweden | collected 2011-10
CTGGCGTTTCGTCCAGCCCTGTTCCTGTCGCAATACGGAGGAATGTGTGGCTTGGCTCATGCAACATCCGGACTGGAGACTCAGCCTTCAGACCCATAAGATACTTAACATCAGATGACTATAGATTTACCCTATTTCGGAGAATTGATAACCCAGGCACCCTCGTCGGCTGCATGGGTGGCTTTGGTTATTGCCGTGCTGTTGCTCGTTGTGTCCGGGATGATTTCGGCTTCCGAAGTGGCTTTCTTCTCGCTGTCTCCCCAGGAGCTGCAGGAACTGGAGGACGAGGAAGAACCCAACGATGCCGTCATCCGGCATCTCCTGGCCCGCAGCGACCGTCTCATGGCCAGTATCCTCATCGGCAACAACTTTGTCAATGTGGCCATCATCACGCTCTTCTTGCTGTTTTTCGAAAGCGTATGGGTGAGGATTTCGCTCGTTCTTGATTTCATCATCCAGTCGGTTCTGCTGACCTTCCTCTTGTTGCTCTTCGGTGAGATTATGCCCAAGATTCTGGCCAGCCATGACAGCCTCAAATTCTGCCGTCGGGTGGCTCCCTTCATCAGCGGATTGGAGAGTCTGCTGCGCCCGTTCACGGCTTTGTTGGTCAATTCGATGGGGCGCATCAACCGTCGCCTGGCCGGACACGTGGGTGCCGAGGAGGTTTCATCCGAAGACCTCGGCACCGCCCTCAGCATCACGCCCCAAGTCAACAAGGAGGAGAAGAAAATGCTCGAAGGCATCATCACCTTCGGCGACAAGAGCGTCAAAGATGTGATGACATCGCGCATGGACATGACAGCCATCGAGGAGAAAAGCAACTTCTCGCAGGTGCTCCAACTCGTCAACGAGACCAAGTATTCGCGCATCCCCGTCTATCGCGAGACCGAGGACCACATCCAGGGCATCCTCTACGTCAAGGATTTGCTCCCTTACCTCCAGCGAAGCAACGACTTCAAGTGGCAGAATCTCGTGCGCGAGGCTTACTTTGTGCCCGAAAACAAAATGATTGACGACCTCCTCAACGACTTCCGGAAGAAACGTCTCCACATGGCCATCGTGGTCGATGAATTCGGCGGGACAGCCGGTCTCATCACCATGGAAGATGTGCTCGAGGAAATCGTGGGCGAGATTCACGACGAGTACGACGAGGACAAGAAGACATGGCGCAAGGTGGGCCAGAACGAATGGATTGTGGAGGGCAAAACCTCACTCAGCGACTTCTACAAGGCTACCGACCTCGACAGCGATTATTTCGACGACAAAACCGACAACTGCGAGAGTGTGGCCGGTCTGCTCATGGAAATCAAACAGGACTTTCTGCGTCAGGGCGAGACCATCCACTTCAAACGGCTGGACTTCATGATTCAGAGTGTCGATAAACGTCACGTCGAGAGCGTGCGTGTCAAATACCACGGCGATGACCGCAAAGATTGAATCTCCTGCCGACGGCCTGCTTTTGGGACTGTGGCGCATCGAGGAGACGTCCGCTGAGTTGCGTGCGCTTCTCAATTTCCCCGTGATGTATGCCGACCGCATTGCCCCTCTGCGCGAGAACTCTGCCCGTATGCGAGAAATATTGGCCGTACGTTGTCTGCTCAAGGCCATGACCGGCGAGGAACAGCGTGTGCTCTACGATGCCGACGGCAGTCCTGCCATACCCCAGCAAATAGAATCCGTCAGACAGTCCGACGGCAAGGAGGTCCACACCGTTTGGACGCATCTCAGCATTTCCCACACCGAGGGATGGGCCGCAGTGCTTTTGGCTTCCCGGCCCGTGGGCATCGACATCGAGCGGTTGGGGCGTCGTGTCGAACGTGTGACTTCCCGTTTCCTGCAGGAAAGCGAACTGGCCCTCCTGCGCGACGAGGTCGAACTGCATCTCGCCTGGAGCGCCAAAGAAAGTCTCTACAAGGTCCTGGGACGAGACTATTTCGACTTGCAGCATCTCACCACCATCGAGGCCGTCAACTACACTTCCCGCGAAGGAAACCTCCGACGGGGAACCATGGATGTCACAGTTTCCCGCCAGGGATTGAAAACGCTGCATTTCGAAACAAACAGCGACTTTGTGCTTACCTGCCTCTTCTGAAACCTTGAAACTTAATCCTGTTGGGACATTGGGACAGATTTCTGTCCCAATTATTTTTTTTGTACCGTGACTGGAACCCGTCCCCTGTCACAGATAATTTCAATATCGACACCTAACTTCACTTACAAAACACTCTTTTTCCCATTGCTTGGTGGTACACTTTTAGATTAGAATGTGTGGCATACTTTTAAGTTAGAGATTACACAGATTTACGTCTTCCGAAACGAACAAATCGTTACGCGAAGTTCGGAGATCGGTTTGCACAGTTGCAAATCGTTACGCGAAGTTCGGAAATCGGTTTGCAAAGTTGCAAATCGTTACGCGAAGTTCGGAGATTGGTTTGCACAGTTGCAAATCGTTACGCGAAGTTCGGAGATTGGTTTGCACAGTTGCAAATCGTTACGCGAAGTTCGGGAATCGGTTTGCACAGTTGCAAATCGTTACGCGAAGTTCGGAAATCGGTTTGCACAGTTGCAAATCGTTACGCGAAGTTCGGAAATCGGTTTGCATATAGCATGGGACATCCACATTTGCAACTTATTAGTTCGTAACATCCTGATTCAGGATAATTTAATTTTTAGTTTTGCCGGTGAGCCGTTTTTTGAAATATCCAAATTATTAGTTTATATTGCTAAAAGACAGAAGATTTCTTTTATTTAGTGAACCCCAAGTAAATATCAAAAGACCCCCGCGATTCTCACGAACAGCGGGGGAAGCATTACACACATAGAATTTTTATTAAGAACTTTGAGAGTTTTTTTGTTGCTTAGTTTCCGTCATCGGCCACCGCCAGACTTCTGACGGGCATGAGGGGAATCATTGGGGTTGCCACTTTGGCAAGGAAACGGATTTCCTTGCCTGGAGATATTGCTGAAACTATTATTTATCAGCAAACCTCTCAGGCCAATATTCTTATAGATTGTACATCATACTATACGACTTTTATGGCTTCTGCATAGAGCATTGGAATGTCTTTGCTTTTCAATTGCCATCAGTCACTATTTAATTCTCTCATGAGGTCTGCAAGGATGTATTGATCGCTCTGTAGTTGCAGGCCGCTGTCGGGGTTGGCGAGCAGTGCGTAGGTGTGCGAATTGTAGAGGATGTCGAGGGCTCGTTCGGCATCAATGTCAAGACGCTCTGCAAGCAGGGAGGCTATGCGCCCCGTCTTCCGCCAGAATACTTGGTCTCTCATCGCTGGCCTCCTTCCTTTGTAACTGGTTCTGCGGAAATAAAACGCAGACAACTATCGGCAATGGTCTGATTGCTGATACACATCTGATGGGTGGGCTTGGCAAAACGCAACTGGCCTATAGCCTGTTCAGCGGTGATACGTCCGGCATAGTAGTCCTCTACGGTATCGATAACTTGGTCGTTGGCCACGCCGCCCTCTATGATGTCGTAATCTCGCCAAGGCTCTTCGCCTCGACGGCTGCTGACAATGAAGTCGAGCCAATCCTGGTCATAGTGCTCCAGACGTAGGTGACGCAGGTTGGACGGCAGAAGTGTTTCGTCAAAAGCATACTTTGAGATGGTCGGTGTGTCCAGGGCACGGATGACACATACGCGACGAGCCCAGCGTTCAGCCTGCTCGTGCAGGTTGGTGACATAGAAACCCGGTCCGAAGTCCAGCTCACGACGGCCTACGCCTGTGAGTGGTGTCGGCACGCTCATATAAGAGCCGTGATAGAGCGTCATCATGGCTGGCCTCCTTCCTTTGCGTCCCAGTTTTTCAGGGCTTCCTGCACATTCCATACCACACCGTCGATGCTCTCGGCATGCAGAGTGTCGTAGCAGTCGAACAGCAGACGGCGCACCAAGTCGTGGCGTTTCAGCCGATTGAACAGTTCTGTGGCTGAGATGCCCATACGCTTTGCTGTAGCACCGATGGCCAGTGCCGCGAATTGAGTTTGTGGAACAGTCGTTGTCATATTCTTAGTTTATATTTAAATAATTCATTAGGTTATGAGTGGCGGAGGCATTTTTTTTCCTTCCTCAGGGAGCGATATGCGATGTCGTTGCAGTCCATATTTGTGTCCTATTTTACTGTTCTTTGAGAAATGTGGAAAAATATCCCGCCGCAAATATAAGCAAAATTTCCGAACTGCCCAAATTTTCCCCCAATTTTTTACATTCTCAAGCCCTGTGGAACGGAATTGCGGGGATTTTCGGTGGTTTCGGTGGCGTTTTTGCCGGGTTACGGTCTTGATACTCTACGGATTGAACGGATTGAACAGATTGAACGGATTGGCGTTCTTCATTTGTAATCTCTAACTTAAAAGTAGGCCACACATTCTAATCTAAAAGTGTACCACCAAGCATTGGAAAAAAGAGTGTTTCGTACGAAGACGTTGGCTCTCGATATTGAAATTTTATCTTATCGGAAATAAAAACCAACATAGCGTTACTATTCTCCAAATAAAAAAGACGGAGTCTTTTGTGGTTTTCGCGCGGGACAAGGGGAAAAATTCCCCCAATCCAACCTCTTTAAGCATTTCGATGAACTCCTTGTAGAAAACTCTGCCGAAATTGCCAAAAGCTAGCCTGCAATCCGAGCAGCGTTTTGGCAGAGTGCGGGATGATACAAAATTTATTGACAACCCACAAAAAAATTTCAAAGTATGATTGAGTGCCGATTTTACCATTATCTTATCGTGGAAACTCTTTTCTTCTGATAATTTTTCGCAAATAATGTCGATTTTGCTTTTTTTTGTGCAAAATCAAAAAATTATGTGTCAAAAATATTTTTTTTTGCACAGTTTGTTTGTTTTTTTAAATTTATCCTTTATCTTTGTAGCGATTTTCCAAGAATTCCATGGGGAGTTTTTAAAGAAATATGTGTGGTCAAACGAATAACTGTCCGAAATATGCTCTCTTTTAAATCCTTTCTGCCCTTTATACTCTCTTTGTCTGTTTCGATGCCTCTTCTTGCTCAGGTGGAAGTTCAAGGGCATGTGCTCGACGGTAGCAATCCCGTGATAGGTGCCGTCGTTAAGGTGAAAGGCGGAACATCAGGGGTGCTCTCTGACTTTAATGGAAGTTTTTTGCTGAACGTACCCGAGGGGGCTACAATAGTCGTGTCCTCATTAGGTTACAAAGACGTAAAGGCAAACGTCCCCAAGGGTGGAGGGTCTGCGATTATGGAGTTCAGAATGGATAAAGGCAAAGCGGTTGTCAAGAAACCGAGTGAGATCTCTCCGACACAGACTGTTCCCCTAACTACGACTCCATCGAGTAATATCGTCCGAACCCGCAAGACCCACGAAAAGACAGGCTTCACATGGACCGAACTCAAGAACGGTGACCTGTATGGGGTAGAGATTAACGGAAAGACAATCGTCCCGTGCCGGTATAACCATGTGGATTACAACCCAGGATACTTTGACGTGTGCATCTACGGCAATCCGATGGTTTCCGCATGCTATACAGAGGATGGGACTTGCATAATCCCCGAAAGCCGAGGCTATAATTCCTTGAGCAGCTATCTGACCAAGGATGACGATTACATCAGCGTAGATAAAGATGGAAAAGCCGGGGCATGTAATAAGCGAGGGGAAGAGGTCGTTTCACCAACCCTTGGTTATGAACAAATAAGCTTCAACAGGCAGCAGCCGAACCTGTGTACCGTTAAGAAGAACGGAACATGGGGTCTGTACAGCCTGACTGCCGGAAGAGAACTGATTCCTACGACCTCCGGTTATACCAGCATATCGCTGTGGAATGTTAAAAACAACTGTGTGGAGGTAAAAAAAAGCGATAAGGTTGGCATCTATGACGTGGCCGCTCAGAAGGAATTGATTCCTTTAGGCCGTTATGAATCAATCTATATGAACAATGCTGGCGGAATCCTTTTCTTTGAAGTGAAGAAAGGTGATAAGGAGGGCATCTGCCTGAAAGACGGAAGGGAAGTGATTCCACCCCGGTACGAGAGCATCCTGTACAGCTCGGGACAGTTCTGTTACAAGGCCTCAAACGGTTCTTGGTATGACCTTGGCATAGATATCAACGGAAACAAGGTCCAGCCCCAAAGGACTCCGTCGACGGCCTCGGCTTCTTCGTCGCAGACAAGCTCTGTGAGCTCCTCCTCGAGTTCAAATTCGTCCTCCTCGTCAACTGCATCTTCGCGCACATCGGCATCTTCCTCGTCCGGGAGCTCCGGTTCGGAGTACGGCAGCCTGCTGTTCGGAGGAACATATACTTGTAACGGCAAGACCATCCAGAACCTGCAGATAGTCCAGACCGCCTATGTCTTCACTTGTGACTTGCAAGTATATGAGAGAGTCCTGGTGTACAATCAAAACGAGTATTTCTATTATTCGGGTAATCAGCAGCTGTTCCAGATGAATTTCCGCAAGTATGTGGATTCAAAGAATCAGACCTTCTTTGTGCACGAGAGCGGTGTCACTGCTTATTACGCGATATATAACACCCAGTTCGTCCCCTACGCAGGCAACATAACGACGGTTGTCTATGTGATATTGGAACAAGGGGACACGAGGGGACAACAGTCGGTCGGCGGCGGATACTCGCCTCAGGGCGGAGCCATTACCGGAGGCACCGGCACATCCGGCAATGTATGCCCAATATGCCATGGCGCAAAGACATGCACCAATCCCTCCTCTCCGCGCAATTACAAGGAGTACTGTCAGGGCTCACGCAGGTGCGGCAACTGTAGCGGCTCGGGTCACGTTCCCGCAGGGTACGGACAGAGTGGCTATGTGCCTTGCTCCTACTGCAACAGAAGAGTCAACAACAACTATTCAGATGGAGTTTGCGGGAAATGTCATGGAACGGGTCTGTGCCATCTTTGCGGAGGAACAGGCTACCGATAATTCTCCAGTGTCAACTTGGGTTCTCTTCTGCTACCAACTCACTGGTTCCATATTTTCTTTGACGGTATCTCTTCTCCGATTCTCTTCCATATTATTTTTGGCCGTGAAAAATCCTCCTGTTATCTACCGAACAGCGAAGAAACGCTGTCTGGGTCAAGCAGGAAATCGAGCAAACTCATCGTCACAATACCTCGTTCATTCACTTTGCGCATGATGTTGTCGCCAACGACTATCATTTTGCGGAAATTGTCGCCCGTGTTTATGAGTGGACGTTGTTCTTGACTTTCTTTCTCTGAAGTAGGCATACGGAAAGCAGATTGTATGTAAACTCGTTCCGGACCATGATTTACCACGAAATCCACTTCCAAGCGTTTGCGGACAGACTTCCCATTACCGTCTCGGTCCCATGTTTCCCGCACCTGCGCCCACCAGTCACTATCTTTACAAGTCCATTCCCTTGGCTCTCGACCAATCTTTGAAGATATTTTTCTCGTCCGAAGTAATACATTTGCGCTACTTTTTTTGTGGCATGCCACATATTTCGTTTGCAAAGATACGACTTTTATTTTAAACCACAAAATATTTATTCGTTTTTTTGTGTATGCACACATTTTTCACTACAAAAACTATCAATGGGAGGATTTTTCACGGCCAAAGTACTGACCGAGGGACAGGTTCCTGTCACGTTATCTCTTCACCCCTTGCAAACCCTTCAACATAACTTGTCGATGGTTCTTGTGAAAGGAACCTTTCTCCGTTTCTGATGTGGGGCATCTGTTTGTCCTTCCTCAGGGAGCGATATGCGATGTCGTTGCAGTCCATATTTGTGTCCTATTTTACTGTTCTTAGTTTAATGTGGGAAAATATCCGCCGCAAATATAAGCAAAATTTCCGAACTGCCCAAATTTTACCCCATTTTTTTACATTCTCAAGCCCTGTGGAACGGAATTGCGGGGAATTTTGTTGTTTTCGGGGGCGGAAATGGGTCGAATTCGGTTTCTGTTTGATTCTTCAAGGGCAAAGAATCCCCCGCGATTCTCACGAACGGCGGGGGAAGTGCACAATAAGTGAAAACGATTTGAAGATTTTTTGGTTGCTCAATGGATGTCGGGGGTCTGTTCCTGTGGCATCTTTACTATTCACAGTCATCATCCATCAGTCTCTTCAGCTCTTCAAGGTCGGGTAGCGTCTGCTGCATCTCTTTTGGCATATCCGAGAAGGTCTTATAGGTGGCAACTCCCATTGGCTTGTTGTAGTCACGCACAACCCATTCTGGGCTATACTGCATTTGGTTTATATCCCATCCCATATCAACAAGCTGCTGAATAAGAGGCATTCTTGTGTATTTGTTTTCAGATCCTTCTTTTTGCATAATATTATATGTTTGAGTTGAAAGATAAATTCTATCAGATAACTATTATAGAGCAGGTCGGTATTTTATTAATATTTCTTTTTCTTTCCGTATCTCATTCAGTACTTTCTATGAAAAAAACTTGGGAAGCGATTGGAGTTCTCTTACTCTATTAAATTTGTGCCGCTTGTCAGTTTCTTGAAACGAAATTCTGCGTTCTGCTCGTTGAGAACCTTCAGCTGTTCTTCTGCCATGCGGTGCAGGACTTCATAGCGAACATCGCGAGGCATCTTTTGCTTGATGAGTTCAGAGTTGAGCGATTCCATGTTGGAGAGGACTACCAGTTCGTTGATAGATGCCGTATCGCGCATGTTCAGTTTCTTGGCCAGTTCGGGATTGGCTTCTTCCCAGTCTTTTGCCGTATAGCCAAAGAGGGCGAGGTTGAGCATGTCGGCTTCCGAGGCATAGATGATTCCTTCCTTCTTTTTCTCGATAGAAAGCTGTGGAATGATTATCTTCTTGATAGCATCTGTATGCAAGGTGTAGTTAGCCTTGGCTAAGATGCGCTTTACATCCCAATGCTGTAACAAAGGGTTACTTTGTTCTTCTTTCAGTTGCTGATACTCCTTGACTACATAGAGTTGAAAGGTTGGACTCAGCCACATTCCAAAATTGAAAGCTATATCCTTGTGGGCATACGTACCGCCATAACGGCCGGCCTTAGAATAGATTCCTATAGCATTTGTCTTATCAGTCCATTCTTTCGGAGTGAGTGAGAATGAGTTTAGTCCCGACTGGTTTCTAAACGCATCGAATTCGATGCTTTTAAAATTGGGATTGTGCAATTGCTCCCACACTCCAAGGTATTCGATAGTGCTGCGTGAACGCATCCAATTTTGGATGATATAATTGGTACGTTGCTTATCCTTATATCTTGCCATATCGGTCAGACATATATAGTCATTCTCGTTTCCTTGCAACATAACGGATATCTCAGTTCCGTATGCCGTAATCTTCTTTGTTGTTGCCATATACCTGTTGTTTATTGTGGCGAATTCGACCTAAAAGTGACAGGGGGACAGGTTCCTGTCACTTTGTCTCTTCCTCCCTTGCAAACCCTTCAACACAGCTTGTCGATGGTTCTTGTGAAAGGAACCTGCATCCGTTTCCAAGTGGGGGGCATCTTTTTATCCTTCCTCAGGGAGCGATATGCGATGTCGTTGCAGTCCATATTGTGCATTTTTTTACAGTTCTTAGTTTAATGTGGGAAAATATCCCGCCGCAAATATAAGCAAAATTTCCGAACTGCCAAAATTTTCCCCCAATTTTTTACATTCTCAAGCCCTGCGGAACGGAATTGCAGAGAATTTTGTTGTTTTGAGGGACGGAAATCGGTCGAAATGGTTCCTGTAAACGCATTACAAATGCTTATATTCGGTGCGGTCGGATTGCAAATCCGACCGAGCGTGCAAATCCGACCGAGCGGGTTGGGGAGAGGCTGTCCGTCGGGACAAATCATACGACGATGGACATTCACACAGGATTTTGCCGGTGAGCTGTCAGATGAGTCCCTGTTCCACCTGCAGGCAGATGTCCTCCAGTTCTTTGTCTTTTCCGTCCGGCTCCCATTTTCCTTTGAGGCTGACACCGAAGAGAAGGCCGAAACTTTGCCAGAACCAGGCTTTGCTGCGCCCCAGGTACTCGCGGATGATTTTGTAGGACGTGGTGTTGCATTCGCGGTCGATGAGCCTCACGAGAAGTTTGCCCTGACGGTAGTTGAGCCGTTTGAGTTGGGGTTTATATTGTTTGAGAAGTTCTTTCTCGAGACTTTTGAAATATTTCTTCTGGGTCTTGTGGTCCATCACTTGCATCGAGTCGTAGGAGGCTACGAGCAGGCGGCGGGCTTCTTTGGCTATGGGAAGCGTCTTTTTCACATCGTTCACCATCTTCCAATATTTCTGCTCGCGGCGCTGGCTGGTGAAATGTTTGCGGTTGAAACAGTAAACGTTGCGGAGCAGAATGATGGGAATGGTGTCGCCCGTCTCGGGGTCGATTTGGGCGGGGAGGGGACCTTCGCGTTGACCCGAGTGCAGTATGTATTGGGCCTGCGCGGGAAGAGCAGGCAGCAGAATGAGGAGTATTCCGCAGAGAACGAAGTATCGGGTCAAACGATTCATTTTTCGCTGCAAAGATACGCGTTTTTCGGACAATATTCGTCATCTTGGCACAAAAATCTGCCGTTTTCATCATTTTTTATCCGTTCGAGGCAACGGATTATCGAATTTTAACTATCTTTGCAGTGTGGAAATGACGATTTTTCGATGGATGAAAAGCCACCCCGTCTTTTGTTGGGGGCTGCTGGCATTGCTTGTGGCAGTGTCGGCTGCCGGTGCCTTTCGTCTCCACTACAAGGAGGACATAGGCGACTTCCTGCCCGTGGATGCCGACTACCGTCGTTCGCTCGCCATCTATCAGGATATCGCCGGCGGCTCGAAAATAGCCGTGCAGTTCAGCCTCTCCGCCCCGGAGACGGCTCTCTCTCCGCGTGCAGACTCTCTGCTTCCGGCGGCGATGGAGCATTATGCAGCCGCGCTCCGTTCGCTGGATACGGCCCGTTGGCTGGGCGATGTGGCGACCCGGGTGAGTCTGTCCGACATGATGGATGTCATGGGGTTCTGTTATGCCCGCCTTCCCTATCTGCTGGCTCCGGGAGACTTGGACGAGGCCAATGTCGGCGACACGGCGTGGGTGCGCTCCCGTTTGGCTCAATCTTACCGTTTGCTCACTTCCCAGGCGGGCAGTCTCGCGGGCCAGGCCGTTGACAGCGACCCGTTGGGATTGTTTGCTCCCGTCGGCAAACGCTTGCAGCTTTTCCGTCCGGCCATGGCGATGAATTTGAGGGACGGCTATGTATTCTCCGATGACGGAACTTGTGCTTATCTCTCGCTGGTTTCGCCCTTCGGCAACAGCGAGACGGACGGCAATGCCCGTCTGGCAGCCTTGCTGGAGGCCGCCGGGGACAGCCTGCACGCCGTGATGCCTGAGGTGGAGTGTCACGCTGTCGGCGCCCCGCTGGTGGCGGTGGAGAATGCCCGTCGCATCAAACTCGATTCGCTGTTGGCACTGGCCATTGCCTCGCTGCTCATTCTGGCGGCACTCATTCGCCGGTTCAGGACCCTTCGTCCGATGCTGTCCATCGTGATGGCCACAGGCTTCGGCTATCTCTTTGCCGTGGGAACATTGGGATGGAGCATTGATTCCCTGTCGGTCATCGTGTTGGGCATCGCCTCCATGCTCATCGGCATTGCGGTCAACTATCCGCTCCACTATGAATGTCATCTCCAGGAACATCCCGACCCGTCCCGCACGCTCCGCGACCTGACGGCTCCCTTGGTGATAGGCAACGTCACGACGGTGGGCGCTTTTCTGGCACTCGTTCCTCTGCCGGCCACTGCCTTGCGCGACTTGGGTCTCTTTGCTGCCCTCATGTTGGCGGGCACGATTCTCTTCACACTTGTCTGGTTGCCCCAGATGCCGACGGGGAAACATTCCGCAGGGGCGGAGGCTGCCGTCGAACCGTCGATGCAACCCCTTCCGCGTTCCGCGCGTCCGTTGCTGCAGCCCTTCGGGATGTGGCAGCGTTTGGGGTGGGTCGTTCTCATTGCAGGTACGGCGGTCTTCGGTTGGTTGTCGTCGCGCACAGCCTTCGATGCCGACTTCACCCATATCAATTATATGCGCCCCGAGGTGAGAGACGACATGCAGCGACTGGCCGCTGTGGAAGGCCAGGCTCGCGGGGTGGCCGTCTATGCCATTGTGGAAGACAACAATGCTGCGACCTCCCTGCGGCTGCAACAAATCCTCGACAGCCTCAGTGCGTACGGAGGGGTGAGTGCCGTCAGGAATCCCGCCCTCCTCTTGCCCGATGCGGACGAACAACAACGACGTTTGTCAGCCTGGCACCGCCTCTGGCAAGAAGCCGGATATGTGGGAGCCGACGGAACCCTCGGAGAAGGATGGAACCGCATGATGGAAATTGCGGAGGAGACAGGATTCTCCACCGAAGCCTTTGAGGGCTTCCGTTCTCTGCTCACCGACCCGCTCCCCCTGCTCGGGGCAGATGACTTTGCTCCCCTCCGCGAGACGGTCGTCTCCCAATATGTGAAGGACGGTCGCCTGCTCGTCCAGGTGACGGTGCCCGATGACGGCGTGGAGTCCGTGGAAACGGCACTCCGGGCAGCCTCTCCCGGGGGACTGCGTGTTTTCGATCAGCCCTCGCTCAATGCCCGCATCGCCACCAATCTCACCGACTCGTTCAATTGGATAGGTTTCGTGTGCGGTGCCATTGTGTTTGTCTTTCTGTGGCTTTCGTTCCGTCGGCTGGAGGTGGCGCTCATTGCTTTCTTGCCGATGGTGATTGGCTGGATTTGGATTTTGGGCATTATGCAGCTGCTGGGTCTTCAATTCAACATCGTGAATGTCATACTGGCAACCTTCATATTCGGTCAGGGCGATGACTATACCATCTTCGTGACCGAAGGTCTGTTGCGGGACTACAGGACGGGCAGCAGCACCACATCGGCCTCCTACCTGCGGAGCATACGTCTCTCGGCCTTCATCATGTTGGCCGGCATGGGAGCCCTCGTTTTTGCCCGTCATCCCGCGATGCACAGTCTCGGGGAAATCACCTTGATAGGCATGGGTGTCGTTTTCGTGATGGCTCTCACCCTCCCGCCCATGCTGTTCCGACTGTTCCTTGAGTGGAAACCATTCTTAAAGTGGATGAACCGATGACCCTTTTGCTCATACTGGCGCTGTTGTTGCCTGCCGACTCCCTGTCCGAATGGCAGGACGAAATCCTCTCGCGACTGGATGACGAGACCATTGACCGGCTCGGAGAGGAAGGCATGCAGCAGTATATGGGGCTTTTGGAAGATCTCGAGTTCCAAACCCACGAGCCGTCGGCACGTTACCGTCAGGAAGTGATGATTCATGCCGATGCCTGTCTTTCCTTGCGGGACGGCTATCGCAATCGTACCCGGCAACGCATCCTTGCCAACAAAGTCTATTTGGGAGACCCGATTCATGAGAGCGTGCGCTGGAAAGCCTCCTACGGCTCCTGGAAGGCTGCCCTCACGGCCGACAAGGATGCCGGCGAGAGACTGGGCAACGGTTCGTTCACCGGCTTCGCCCTGTGGCAGAAAAACGCCGACTGCAAAATTCTGGTGGGCGACTATCGCGTGGTATTGGGCACGGGACTGATTCTGAATCAGAACTTCAGCCTCGGCAAGCAGTTGATGCAAGCGGTCTTCTTCCGTCGGCCCAACCGTCTGACAGGCCACAGTTCGACCGACGAGTACAACCACATGAGAGGTGTGGCTGCCGAGTGGCGATGGGGGCGGGTTCGGGCGATGGCTTTTGCATCGGTGCTTCAGGCCGACGGACGTGTGACCCGGGATACCTTGCGTACGCTCTACACCGACGGTTATCACCGCACCAACGCCGAGGTGGAACATGCCCGGCAGGTCCTCCTATGGCAAGGCGGAGCCCGCGTTGCGTGGCGTGGCGATTGGTATGAGGTGGGAGGCAATGTGCGAACGCTGGTGACCGACCCCCTCTGGTATCGCAGTGTGCAGCGCTACAACCGCAATTATTTCCGCGGACGAAGCCTCACCTCGGCCTCCCTCGATTGGGCAGCACAGCGATGGGGTGTCAAGGCGAGGGGAGAAACTGCCGTTGACGATGGAGGCGGCCTGGCCGCACAGGCTGCATTCTCCTTGCCTTTGGGAGAAGACTGGACCACAACCCTCCAGGGACGCTGGTACGCCAACGACTACCGCAGTGTCGATGGAAGCGGCCTTGCCGAATCGGGGGCCATGCAGGGCGAACGGGGTCTCTTTGTGGAGCTGGACGGACAAATTTCGCGTCATTGGTCAGCCGGCCTGTGGATAGACTGGTTCAAGTTCACTCAGCCGCAGTATCACATTCCACAACCCTCCGGTGGATTGGACGCGGGACTCCAGGCTTCATATAAACGCAAGACGTGGAGCCTCACGGCCCAATACAGAGCCAAACTCAAGGCCAAAACAGATGCATCCACTACCGACACGGAAGACATCCTCCGATATGTTCTCCACAGTGTGAGTGCCACAGCCTTGTGGCAGATATTGTCGCCCTTGCGGGTGAAGGGAATCTGGCGGTCGCGCATCTACTCGCAACAAAAGGCCGGCTACGCGGCTTCGTGGCTCGTGTCGGGGAGTGTCCAGTGGAATGCCGCACGTCACGGATGGATGACCGAAGTGCAGGCAACGTGGTTCGCAGCGCCCGACTACAATGCGCGGCTCTATCTGTCCGAACGCTCGCTGAGATACGGATTCCTCGTGCCGATGCTTCAGGGAACAGGCTTGCGGTTTTCGGCCACCGGAAGGTTGCAATTGCCCCTCCGCCTCACGCTCGAAGCCAAATACGCCCTCACCGAATACAAAGATACCGACCACATCGGCTCCGGTCTCCAGCGGATTGAGGGCAACGTCCGCCACGATCTCTGGCTCCAGCTCTCCCACACTTTCTAATATATATAATAGGTAAAAGGAAAATCTAAATAGGAAAATATGAAAATCAACGAAACTTGTGTCTCATTGGCCGAAAAGAAGTTTTTCGAGTCTCAGAATGAGAAAGCTCTGCATCCCATCGACGGATGCGAGGTGGTGATGGATGCCGCCGACAACGAGGACGGCCTCTATCTCATCCGGTGTCTCGCCACCGAGTACGAACTCGGTGTCTCGTCTGCCTCGGGTCTGACGCAGGAAATCCACACCTTTTCGCTGTCGGAAATCCTCCAGGTCAACCTGCGCGAAGCCGGATTCCTCGACCGCGACATCACGTTCCTCGAATGGCTCCGGGAACGCGATTTTCGGGGTGTCAAAACAGAATAAGGCCGCAGGGACTGTCTGTAGGGAGAGGAAATTTTCCAAATATGGCGCATTTTGCAGAATTTTCTTACGCAGTGTGCCCGGCATCCCGACTTTTTCTCCTATCTTTGCACTTCGGAATCCCGCTTGGGGAATTGCCTCCGTTTCACTATAGATAACAACAAAATTCAGAATATGTCAGTAGCCGGATTTTTAGCTTCGGAACATCCTACAGCTTTTTCGTTTGAGGTGCTGCCTCCCCCCAAGGGAAACAGCATCGACCAAATATACAAAACCATAGACCGCCTTCGCGAGTTCAATCCCGCCTATATCAACATCACGACCCATCGTTCGGAGGTGATATATCGGGAGACAGCGCCCGACACCTTCATCCGTGTCGAGGAACGTCACCGTCCCGGTACGGTGGCCATTGCTGCGGCCATCAAGGCCAAGTACGGCATCACACCCGTGCCCCATCTCATCTGTTCGGGTTACAACCGGCAGGAGACCGAGTACGAGCTGATAGACCTCGCTTTTCTGGGCATCACCGACCTCATTCTGCTGCGTGGCGACAAGGCCAAAAACGACCCCCGTTTTGTGGCCAAAGAAGGAGGGTGGACCCATGCTTCCGAGCTTTGCCGTCAGGTCAATCAGTTCAACAGCGGACAACTCCATGACGGTTCGGAGCATCATCTCTTCAGCGGCAACGGTGAGGAGAGTGTCTTCACCTACGGCGTGGCGGGCTACCCCGAAAAACACGAGGAAGCCATGAACGGCCACATCGACCTGGATATGCTGAGACGGAAGACCGACCTCGGGGCCGGCTATGTGGTCACACAGATGTTTTTCGACAATGCCAAGTACTTCGATTTCGTACAGCGTTGTCGGAATATCGGCATCAAAGTGCCCATTGTGCCGGGCATCAAGCCTCTCGCCACCTTGCGTCATCTCACGACCTTGCCCAAGACTTTCCACATTGACTTCCCCGAGCCCTTGGTAGCCGAATTGTCGCGTTGCAAGACCAACGACGATGTCAAAGCCGTAGGGGTGGAGTGGGCCATCGAACAGTGTCGTGAGTTGAAAGCGGCCGGTGTGCCGTCCATCCATTTCTACAGCATGAATGCCGGCGAACTTATATGCCAGATAGCCCGGGCGGTCTATTAAAACTCCACCACGGGCCAGCCCTCTGCATCGAAATGCATGGGGCGCAACACCAGACGCGACATTCCCCCGTCGGCGGTGGAATAGCCGTGAGCCATGAAGTACCATTGTCCGTCAAATTTATATGCGGAACAATGTCCGATGCCGTAATACGAGGGCGAGGGACCGGCTACCGGTTCTCCGCCCCCTTCGCTCATGTCCTTGCCGTTGCGGTCGAGATAGGGGCCGGAGATGCTGCGCGAACGTCCCACGACGGTCTTGTAGTTGCTGTTGGCTCCCTTGCAGCAGTAGTCCCACGAGACGAAGAGATAGTACCAGCCGTCCCTGTGGATGAGGAACGGGGCTTCGATGGCATTGGCACCGGCCTCGGGAGCTTCTTTCACACGAGCCCGGTCTTCGGCTGAGAGGCCGTCGGTGACATGGTCTTTGTGTCGGCGGCGGGCTATGGTGCGCGGCGTGCCTACGGGTGTTTTCATGTCTTTAGACAACTTCACCAGCTGGATGCCGTCCCAGAATGAACCCCACGTGAGCCAAGCGTTGCCTTCGTCATCGAGAATCATACAAGGGTCGATGGCATTCCAGAACGTGCGGCCCGGCGTGCTTTTGATTACGACTCCCTGGTCTTCCCATCGGTAGAGCGGTGACTCGGGGTTGAGCGTGCGGTTGGTCATCAGACCTATGGCCGACGTGTTTTTCCCAAACGTGGAACAGCTGTAGTAGAGATACCACGTGTCACCCACACGTTGTATGTCGGGAGCCCAGGTGTGGCCTTGGTAGCCCGGCACGGAATCCATCGCCCATTGCGGAGTGGCATCCATCACAGGCGGGAGCACGGTCCACGTCTTCAAGTCCCGCGAGGCCAGACGGTCGATGAGGTAGCCGGTGGCAAAGAGGTAGAAGGTGCTGTCGCAGCGCGCCAATACGGGGTCGTGCACCAGTGGGTTTTCTGCGTCGAAGGGCGGACGCTGAGGGGGCCGTTGCCGGCGTTTCAGGCGGTCGATGCCTTTCTCCAGGCTTTCTGAGGGCGCGATGATGTTTTCCGACCCCCAGAAGTCGGGCGACTCGAAGTGTTCCGCTTTGTCATAGAGCGACAACGACTTCGGGAAAGCATCCCGTCGGGCGATGGGATGCACCTCGTTGTCGGGGTAGCGGCCCGTGACAGCCATTTCGGAGATTACGTCGTAGGTCGAGTGGAACAGCCTTCGTTTCCAGTCGCATTGAAAACGCGAGTGGCTCTTCACGTAGCGTAGGCGCGTCACATCATCCTCTGTGCCGTAGGCGGCCGTGAGGGTCATTTCCAATGGTTTGAACCTCACGCCCCGAGGTTTGCGCAGCAACATCACCTCCGTAGCCTTGTTTCGGTCGCTCATGTCGAGCGAGAGTTCGAAACGGGTGAAAGCCAGCGTTTGGGCGTCGATGTATATGCGGGCGTGGTAGTAGGCTTCCTGCGCTTGTGGCATCGGCTCCATCGCAACCACCAACTGTTGACGTCCGTCGGTCATCTCCGGCATCTCCATCGTGAGGCGGTAGTTGGCCAGCATCGGCTCGGAGAGCAGGTCCTCAAAGTGCTTCACCAGATCGAGCTGTACAGCCAAGGAGGGACCGCCCTGCATCTTGGCACCCAGCGTGTCGCCGGCGTGGGTCGAGATGATGCGGCGGGCTTTGGTGATGGCCACAGCATCCCGTGCCGAGGGTTTTCGGTAGCTGTTCTTATAGAGTTCCGTCAGCGCCTCGGCTACATAGATGAACTTGTGCCTGCGTTGTGTGGTCTCGCGGTAGAATCCTTTGAGCAGCTCCGAACGGGAGGCATAGTTCTCGGGAATCTTGGCGATGGCCTGACGTATCAGGTCCCGGGGATCCTGCATGAGCACCGTCACCTCTGGCAGCCCTACGGCCTGTCGCCTGAGTTGAACGTGCAGAGGTTGTTTCCCCAAGGCACTGCTGTCCGGCGTGAAGGGGGCATATCCCACGTGCGAGAAACGGAGAGCCCAGGGACGACGGCGCGTCTTGAGGATGAAACTGCCATCGGGATTGGTCACCGTGGACACACGCTCCACCGTGTCTCTCACATCGACCGAAGAGAGACGTTCGCGGGTGTCGGCATCCCTTACGGTGCCGTGGGTGATATAGTAGGTCTCCTGCGCCGGGGAGACGGTGGCCAGTGTCCAAGGGAGGAACAGCAACAGCCGGAGTAGCGGGATTCTCATGTCTGATTTGATTGAATAGTCAACGTCCTAAGGACGGTCTAAAGTCTAAGGTCTAAAGTCTAAAGTCTAAGGTCTAAGGTCTCTACGTCCTGAAGGACGGTCTAAGGTCTAAGGTCTCTACGTCCTGAAGGACGGTCTAAGGTCAAAGGTCTAAGGTCAAAGGCAAAATTAGCCCCATTGGAAACCTGAAACCTGAAACTTGAAACTCGAAACTTGCAACTCGTAACCTGAAACTTGTAACCTGAAACCTCTTTCGGTTCATGGTTCATGGTTCATGGTTGAATCTCTTGAAACCTGAAACTTGCAACTCGAAACCTGAAACTTGCAACCTGAAACCTCTTTCGGTTCATGGTTCATGGTTAATGGTTGAATCTCTTGAAACCTGAAACTCGTAACCTGAAACTTGCAACCTGAAACTTGAAACCTGAAACTTGAAACTTGCAAATTGAAACCTGAAACTCGAAACCTGAAACTTGAAACTTTCAACTTTGCTCTGTCTTAGTTTGGTACAAATTTAGGAGAAATCCCCGACTTCTTGGTTTTCTTTCCGCCCAAATTGCAGAAAGTGCGCAAGAGAAGGTTCGAAATTTGTGTTTTTGAGAAGCATGGTTGTCAATTTTTGACCCCTTTTCCGTCTTTTTAAGGCAGAAATGCGGGTCACTTTGCAGATTTTGAACAGAATGTTTGGCTGTTCCGATTTTTTTGTTTATCTTTGCACATTGTAATAGGTAAAATAGGTAAATCTAAAATATCTAAATAGGAAAATGTCAAAGATAGGTAAATCTAAAATAAATAAGTAAATTAAGTTATGAATTTTGTACAAGAATTAAAATGGCGCGGTATGATTCAAGACATTATGCCGGGCACTGAAGAACAACTTCAGAAAGAGATGACCTCAGCGTATCTCGGTATTGACCCTACGGCCGACAGTCTTCACATCGGCCACTTGGTGGGAGTGATGATGCTTCGTCATTTCCAGCGTGCCGGCCACAAGCCCTACGCCCTCATCGGCGGAGCCACCGGCATGATTGGCGACCCCTCGGGCAAGTCCAAGGAACGTGTTCTTATCGACGAGGATCGCCTACGTCACAATCAGGAGTGCATCCGCCGTCAGCTCTCCAAATTCCTCGATTTCGACAGCGATGCCCCCAACCATGCCGAGCTTGTCAACAACTACGACTGGATGAAGGACTTCACCTTCCTCGATTTCATCCGCAACATCGGCAAACTCATCACCGTCAACTATATGATGTCGAAGGACTCCGTCAAGCGTCGTTTCACGGGCGAAAACGGAGCCGACGGTATGTCGTTCACGGAATTCTCCTACCAGCTCTTGCAGGGCTACGACTATCTCTATCTCAACAGCCACAAGAACTGCAAACTCCAGTTGGGCGGAGCCGACCAGTGGGGCAACATCACCACGGGTTGTGAGATGATACGCAAGGTGACGGGTGCCGATGCCTTTGCCATCACCTGTCCCCTCATCACCAAAGCCGACGGCAAGAAGTTCGGCAAAACGGAACAGGGCAATGTTTGGCTCGACCGTCGCTACACCTCGCCCTATCGGTTCTACCAGTTCTGGGTGAACGTCACCGACGAAGATGCAGCGCGCTACATCCGTATCTTCACCTCCCTCACCCAGGACGAAATTCTGGCCCTCGAAGAGGAGCAGAAAGCCGACCCCGCAGGCCGTGCCCTCCAACACCGTCTTGCACGCGAGATCACTGTCATGGTCCACAGCGAGGAGGACTACCTTCAGGCCGTTGCCGCTTCGCAGCTGCTCTTCGGCAAGGTCGATCCCGCCGAACTCCGCAAGATTGACGAGGAAACCCTCCTTCAGGTCTTCGAGGCCGTGCCCTCATACACTTATCCCAAGGCGGAATTCGGAGAGGGCGTGAAGGCGGTGGATCTCGCCACCGACATGAAGCCGGCAGCCGAGAACGTACAGCCACTCTTCGGTTCGAAGGGCGAGATGCGCAAACTCGTTCAGGGCGGTGGCATCAGTCTCAACAAGGAGAAACTCACCGCTTTCGACTGGCTCGTTACACCCGCCGACCTCATCCAAGGCAAGTACATCATTCTCCAGAAGGGCAAGAAGAACTATGCCCTCGTGACGGTGGAATAGGCGGCAGAAGGACATACTGCGCCCAAGGGAAGCCGCTTCCTCCCACCAAACAGACATGCTTTGACCCAGGTTGTCATTCTCGCTTTCGGGGATGGCAATCGTTGAGCATTTACACCTCCGCCAACCGATAGACGGGACGAACGTACCCATTTCTAAAGCAAAATCCGTAATTTGGGTAAGCGAATCCGTAAGATTTATACAACGGCATTGGCGATTTCACCGTATCTTTGCACCGAAAAATTTCATTTACACTACAGTATGAAGAAAGATGTAACAGTATTGATTGGTGCCGGCAGCATCGGACAGGCCATCATCCGTCGCGTGTCGGCTGGCAAACACATTGTGTTGGCAGACTATAGTTTGGAACATGCGGAGCAAGCCGCCAAGACATTAGAGGATGCGGGGTTCGAGTGCTCGACTATCCAGTGCGACCTCGGCTCGAAGGAAGACATCCTGAAGTTGGTGGAATTTGCCACCAACGGCGGGGATTGCAAATCCCCTTCAGCAGTGACGAACGTGGTGAATGCTGCAGGTGTGTCACCCTCACAGGCTCCTGTCGGGGAGATTCTTCGTGTTGACCTCTATGGTACAAGCGTATTGTTGGAGGAGTTCGGCAAGGTGATTGCTGAGGGAGGTTCCGGTGTGATTATCTCTTCGCAGAGCGGCCATCGTCTGCCAGCACTGCCACAGGAGCAGAACGAGGCACTGGCTACGACTCCTGTAGATGAACTGTTGGAACTGCCGTTCCTGAAGGAAATCGACGACACGCTGAAGGCCTATCAGTATTCGAAACGCTGCAATGTGCTCCGTGTCATGTACGAGGCCACCCGCTGGGGCCGTCGCGGTGCCACCATTAACTCTATTTCTCCCGGCATCATCATCACGCCTTTGGCCAACGACGAACTGCACGGTCCCCGCAAGGACGGCTATCTGAAGATGATAGAGGGCATGCCCGCCCGTCGTGCCGGAACCCCCGACGAGGTGGGCGATTTGGCTGAGTTCCTGATGTCCTCGCGTGGACGCTTCATCAGCGGTGCTGACCTCCTGATCGACGGTGGATGTACGGCCTCTTATTGGTATGGCGACCTTCAGTATCTGAAAGCTACACATTGATAAGGATGAAGAAGTTACTGACAATCATACTTGCCCTCAGTGCTGTCATCGTGGCACTGGCTTGTGGCAGCAATGACCCGGAGGTGGACGGTACGACAGGTGCTACTGAAGTGAACGGTGGCGAGGGTGAAGGAACAGCCAAGGGGAAGATGCTCGTCATCTACTTTTCACGTGCAGGAGAGAACTGGCAGGTGGGCGTAGTGGAGCGTGGCAACACGGCCATCATGGTGGACTACATTCAAGATCTGGCTGATGTGGATGTCTTTGAGATTGTGCCCGAAGTGGCATATCCGCAGGGCTACGAGGACACAAAGACGGTGGCCACGGCAGAGTTCAATGACAATGCCCGCCCAGCCATCAAGACCGACATCACCAACATTGCCGACTATGGAACCGTCTTCATCGGTGGTCCTATCTGGTGGGGACGACCACCGATGCTCTTCCGTACGTTCTTTGAGAAGCACCCAGAGCTGGACGGCAAGACCATCATCCCCTTCGGTACACACGGAGGAAGTGGTGTCAGCAGTTACACTTCACTCCTAAAAGAATATTTCCCCAATGCCACCATCCTTGAATCGCTGGGCATCAGCGGAGCAAGCATACGCGACTCATCCTCTAAGGGCACCGTTGAGAACTGGCTGAAACGTCTGGGTGTGGACAAACAGTCGACAGCCATCAGCAATGTACGGACGAGGGCAGCAACAAACGGGGTTTCATACTCTATTAGCGGCATCCGCTCCGGCAATCAGCTGGGTATTCAGATAAGAGACGGACAGAAATACATCAACCGAAGATAACGAAATAAAAAACAAATATGATATGAATACAATTAAGTTATGGAACGGCGTGGAGATGCCCCAGATGGGTTACGGAGTGTATCAGGTTTCGCCTGATGAGTGTGAACGATGCGTGAGCGATGCCTTGGAGGTGGGCTATCGGATGATAGACACGGCACAGGCTTACGGCAATGAGGAGGGCGTGGGCCGTGCCTGGAAGAAAAGTGGCATCCGGCGCGAGGACATCTTCCTCGTGACGAAAGTATGGATTTCGAACTACGGCTACGAACGGGCAAAGGCCTCGATTGACGAGAGTTTGAAGAAACTCCAGACAGAGTACATCGACCTGATGCTGCTGCACCAGCCGTTCTGCGACCGCTACGGAGCCTATCGTGCCCTGACGGAGGCGTACGGGGAGGGAAAGTTGAGAGCCATCGGTGTCAGCAACTTCTACCCCGACCACCTCATCGACCTGGCCTCGAATGTGGAGGTGAAGCCGATGGTGAACCAGGTGGAGACGCACGTGTTTGACCAGCAGGTGGAGGCCAAGAAGTACATGGACGAACTGGACTGCCGCATCATGTCGTGGGGACCGCTGGCCGAAGGTCGCAACGGCTTCTTCCAGAACGCACTGTTAGGCGAGATTGGCGAGAAATACAATAAGTCGATTCCGCAGGTGGCCCTGCGCTGGCTGTTGCAGCGTGGTGTCATCATCATTCCGAAGTCAACCCACAAGGAGCGCATGGCGCAGAACCTCGACATCCTCGACTTCGAACTGAGTGCCGATGATATGGCACGGATTCAGACCCTCGACACAGGCAAGAGCCTCTTCTTCGACCATCACGACGGGGAGACCACGAAGATGTTCATGGGATGGAGATAATCCTAGTTAAAGTTTAGAGTTTAAAGTTTAAAGTTTAAAGTTTAGAGTGAAAGTACTATTGATAAACGGAAGCCCGCACGCTCATGGCTGTACCTTCACGGCCTTGAGCGTGGTGGCTGACGAACTACAGAAGGCTGGCGTGGCAACGGAGATTGTTCACGTAGGCCATAAGGACATCCGAGGCTGCATCGGATGCTACAAGTGTCGTGAGTTAGGACGCTGTGTCTTTGATAAGGACATGGTGAATGAGGTGGCACGGAAGTTCGAGGAGGCCGACGGACTGGTGATAGGCTCGCCCGTGTATTATGCAGGGCCAAATGGGACACTTATCTCGTTCCTCAACCGGCTGTTTTTCTCAGCCTCTTTCGAGAAGCGTTTCAAGGTTGGAGCCGCTGTTGTCTCAGCCCGACGGATGGGTACGACGGCGACACTCGACACGCTGAACAAGTATTTCCTGCATGGCGAGATGCCCGTGGCAGCCAGCCGCTATTGGAATGCCGTGCATGGTAACACATCAGAAGACGTAATGAAAGATGAAGAAGGACTGCAGACAATGCGTGTGTTGGGTCGCAACATGTCTTTTCTTATCCGTGCCATCCGTGCTGAGCATGAGCGTAACGGCTTACCAGAGCAGGAACCTAAGCGTATCGCCACAAACTTTATCAGATAAACAGATGGACGATAAACAGCAGATAGAAACCCTCTACCGAGAGATGTACAAGTTTCCAAACATGAAGGCCGTTGGCTGTTCACTGCCGCCACTGCGTCAACTTTCTGAAATATGACCAAAATCAATTGAATCCCAAAGACAAGTCGAACCAAATAAAACAAAAGTACAGATGAGACCCATTATGGCAGCACTCGCCCTGATATTCAGTATCGGGGTTAGTGCGCAAGATAAAATAGAAACGAATATGATACAGGAAGTAGATTTTAACGTATGGCCAAAAGGCGAACTGAACACCGCCTACGCCCAGTATTTCATTGGTAACAGTTATCTGGCTCCGCTCGATGCTGAGCACGGCGGACCCGTGAACGTGACCTTTGAGCCGCGCTGCCGCAACAACTGGCACATCCACCACCGTTCGGTGCAGGTGCTCGTGTGTGTCGCCGGTCGCGGGTGGTATGTGGAAGAAGGGAAGGAGCCCGTGGAACTGCGCCCCGGCGTAGTGGTGGCCATTCCTGCCGAGGCGAAGCACTGGCACGGTGCAGCCAAGGATTCATGGATGCAGCACCTGACCTATATGACAAAGGTGGAGGAAGGGGCATCCAACGAGTGGCTGGAACCTGTCACGGATGAGGAGTACGACAAACTCCCCGGCTCCACAGCCCCGCAGATTACGCCATCGGCCGAGGCATACCACGAAAGGATGTTCCCTAATTATGAGTCCTATTACAAGCGTACCGACCCGGAGTTCATTGAGCGCTTCGACAACTTCGCCTTCGACGAAGTCATCAAACAGACATCCGACAAACTCGATGACCGCACGCGCTTCATCTGCTACCTTGCCACGCTGCTGGGTTGTCAGGGCATCGACGAATACCGCGCTCTGCTGCCCGCCGCACTCAACATGGGTGTGTCGCCCGTGGAAGTGAAGGAAATCGTCTATCAGGCCACAGCCTATCTCGGCATCGGACGTGTGTTCCCCTTCCTGAAGGCCACCAACGAGATATTTGAGCAACGCGGCATCGCCCTGCCCCTGCCCCCGCAGGCACAGACCACACAGGCGAACCGCCGTGAGGCTGGCACACAGGCACAGGTGGACTGCTTCGGCGAAGGGATGCGCGACTTCTGGCAGTCAGGCCCCGAGGACAGTCGCCACATCAACAAGTGGCTGGCCGACAACTGCTTCGGCGACTACTATACCCGCACAGGACTGGATATCAAATTTCGCGAGCTGATTACTTTCTGCTTCCTCGCTGCCCAGGGCGGTTGTGAGCCGCAGCTGAAAGGCCACATCGCAGGCAACTATCACGTGGGCAACGACAAGGACTTCCTCATCGCTGTCATCTCCTCGAATCTCCCCTTCATCGGCTATCCCCGCACGCTGAATGCCCTCAACTGCATCCGCGAAGTGGAGGCCGCAAAGAAATAAGCAACAACCCCTATCAAATACAATACAACTATGCAGAATTTTGACTACATGACCCCGACCCGGCTTATCTTTGGTCGCGAGTCGATTGTGAAACTGCCAGAGGTGATGCGTCCTCTCGGCAAGCGTGTGTTGCTGACCTACGGAGGCGGCAGCATCAAGAAGCTGGGTCTCTACGACCGCGTGAAGGAACTGATGCAGGGCTTTGAGATGGTGGAACTCCCGGGCATACAGCCCAACCCGAAGTACGACCCCAGTGTGCTCGACGGCGTGCGTCTCTGCAAGGAGCATAATATCGACGTGATACTGGCTGTGGGCGGCGGTTCGGTGCTCGACTGCTCGAAAGCCATCGCCGCAGGGGCCAAGTACGACGGCGACCCCTGGGATCTGATTTCCTATAAGGTAAAGGCACAGGCTGCACTGCCCATCGTGGACATCATCACGCTGGCAGCTACGGGCTCGGAGTACGACTGCGGCGGCGTTATCTCACGCACTGAGACCAACGACAAGATTGGCTACATGGATCCTCTGCTGTTCCCCGTCTGCTCCATCCTCGACCCCGTTTACACGTTCAGCGTATCGAAGAAGCAGACCGCTGCCGGCTGTGCCGATGCTATGAACCACACCATCGAACAGTACTTTGCAGCCGATACGACGCTGCTCAACGACGGCTTCTGCGAGTCGATGCTGAAGAGCCTGATGGTGAACGCCCGCCGGTGTCTGGAGAATCCCGAGGACTACACCGCCCGTGCCGAGATGATGCTCTGCTGCACATACGGCTGCAACGGCATACTTGCGCTCGGCAACAGCCCCAGCGGATGGCCCTGCCACGGCATTGAGCACGCGCTCTCGGCCTACTATGACATCACGCACGGCGAGGGCCTGGCCATCATCACCCCGCGCTGGATGAAGCATATCCTCAGCGAGAAGACCATCGACCGTTTCATGAAGTACGGTATCAATGTCTTCGGCATCGATGCCAAACTGCCCAAACAGGAGATAGCGGAGAAAGCCATTGACGAGACCTACAAGTTCTTCGAGAGCATCAACATTCCCATGCACCTTCGCGAAGTGGGCATCGACGACAGCCGCATCGACGAGATGGCGCACCACATCGCCGTGGGTGAAGGTTTGGAGAAGGCTTACGCACCGCTGAACGAACAGGACATCAAGGACATCTTGACGGCAAGTCTGTAATTGAAACCAAGTATGAAAGCATTGAAGTACATTTTGGCATCGGCACTTTGTATGCTGGTGTCAACCGCTTGCAGCGGAAACACGAAAGGTGAAGCGAAGGTGAATAAACCGGCAGCATCACAATCGCAGGCCGAACCGGGCAAGGCTCTCGTGGTTTACTTTTCGCATGTGGGCGAGAACTACAGCGTAGGCAATATCGAAGTGGGCAACACGAAGATAGTGGCTGATTACATCAGCGAGGTGACCGGTGCCGACCAGTTTGAAATCAAGACATCGAAGTACGACGGCATGGCCTACAAGCCCCTGTGCGACCTGGCCAAAGAGGAACAGCAGAACGGCGAGCTGCCTCCATTTGAGGACAGCGTGGATGTGTCGAAATATAACACGGTCTTCATCGGCGGTCCCGTCTGGTGGGGCACCTGGCCACAAGTTATGTTCACCTTCTTCAAACAGTACGACCTGAATGGCAAGACCATCGTGCCCTTCACTACACATGAGGGTTCCGGTCTCGGCAGTTGTGTGAAGGATTTGAAGAAAGCCTATCCCAACGCCACCTTCCTCAACGGTTTTTCCATCTACGGCCATGATGTGCGTGACGGCAAGGACCGTGTGGAGAAATGGCTGAAGAAATTGGGCTACTGAACATAAAAAAGGTCAAGTCTCTCAAGCGAGACTTGACCTGGCCATATCGACGATTTGTTTCGCCTCGCGGTCGGCACTTTGGGCCTCGGCACCGTGAACGGGTGTGCCGCCCAGGATGTTTGCCGTAGGACAGAGCTTCTTGATGAACCGTTCGCTCGAACCCATGCCGCTGCCCTCGTTGGTGCAGAAGGGAATGATGGTCTTGCCGGTGAAGTCGTACGACTCGAGAAACGTGTAGCACACCATCGGCATTGTGCCCCACCAGTTGGGATAGCCCAGAATGATGACATCGTAGTCATCGATCGATGTCAGCGGGTCTTTCACCTCGGGACGGGCTTGCTCACGCAACTCCTGCTTGGCCTCTTCGATACAGGTCATATACGACTTGGAATATTCGTAGGTCGTGTCAATGCGGAACATATCGGCATCGGGCAGCAGAGCCTTGATTTTAGCGGCCACCACCTCGGTGTTGCCCAAAGTCAGCTTCTTGACACTACCGTTCACATAGTTCTCTCCGCGACGAGAGTAGTACGCAATCAATACTTTTTTTGCCATAGTTATATCTCCTTAAGTTTATAATTCCGATGGCAAAGATACGACAAATTCTTGAAAGAAACAGTACCAAAAATACAGATTTTTTTATCAATGTTACAGAAAACGGACAAAAATCCGTGTTTTTGGTAATTCAATCTGTAAAATTTATATAGAAGCCAGATATTTTTGGCGTATGAGAATGTCCGCGAATGGTCTTAAATAGACAGACATTCAAAGTCAAGACAATAATGAGATGACACATTTCGACACAATACAGGAATTTAACGAGATGCTGGGTATAGAAACCCTCCATCCGATGGTGAGCGTGGTTAACTTGAGCGAAGCCAAGCCGATGAAGCATATACGTCACACGAACGGATTCTATTCGGTGATGCTCAAGGACGAGAAGTTCTGCGACATCATCTATGGACGTTCGCGCTATGACTACGACAAGGGCTCGGTGGTATGTACCGCTCCGGGACAAGTTGTGGGCATTGAACCGACGAATCCCGATTTAGGCAGCCATCCGGATGACCTCTTCCAGCCCGTGGGCTGGGGATTGTTCTTCGCTCCCGAAATCATTCACGGCACGGCGCTGGCCAGAAACCTGAAAGAATATACTTTCTTCGAGTATCAGGCCAACGAGGCGTTGCATCTGTCGGAGCGGGAGCGTGGGATATTCCTCCACTGTCTCCACGAAATACAGACCGAGCTGGAGCACAACAGCGACCGACTGACACGCCGCCTTGTGGTGTCGAATATTGAAATACTGCTCAATCACCTGTTGCGTTTCTACGAACGGCAGTTCATCACCCGAGAGATACCGAACAGCGACCTTTTGGTTCGCTTCGAGCAACTGCTGAAACGTTACTTTGAGGGAAATAATGCGATGAAGAACGGTCTGCCTACCGTGCGCCATTGTGCCTCGGAACTCTGTCTGTCGCCCAACTACTTCGGCGACCTTATCCGCAAGGAAACCGGCAAGACAGCACAGGAGCATATCAAGCTGCACACCCTCGATGCCATCAAGCGAGAGCTTTCCAACTCCGACAAGACCATCACCGACGTGGCCTACGAACTCGGCTTCCAGTACCCGCAGCACCTCAGCCGTTTCTTCAAGAAAGAAACCGGCATATCTCCGGCGGAGTACAGACAGAAAATCTCCTGACCCCGCTCCCTGAGACATGGAAAAGGAGTCCTTGCGTACAACGGGGACTCCTTATTATATTATATAGGTATATAGAGGAAATCTTATTTGCTGAAGATAAAGTTGTCCACATCCAACCAGGCGGCATCGTTTTTGGAGCCGGGACGGCAGTTGAAGAGTCCGACCTTGGCTCCTATCCACTTGCCGGGTTGGGCGGAGAATTCGGAGCCGAGTTCGTGGAACTTCTTGCCGTCGAGACTGTAGTAGAAGTGGCAGAGGGTCTGGGGTACCACCTTGCCCTTAGGGCGATTGCCTTTCACCTTAACGCGGAGCCACAGTTCGGGCGTAGTGACACGTGCGGAGGGCTTGACCTGTCCGACACCGACGGAGGCATATTTGACGGTGTAGGGTTCCTCGCCCTTGACACCCTGGATATCGACTTCGGCTTCGACCTCTTCCTTTCCGCCGGAGAGGCACTTTTTGCACGTGACACGTTGGAGCCGGAAATTGCCGTCACCGAGATCGACAATTTTGAGGGCAGCATAGTCCAGACCCATCATGATGAGACCCGCATTCTCTCCACGCGGTTTGAACTCAGGATTGGGCGCAAAACGGACTTTGGCGGTAGCCGTGAAATCTTCGGCGGGCAGTTTCTGGAGAAGGAGGTTGGGGCAGTCGGCAAGATTGCGAGCGTCGGGCAGACACTCCACGCCATAGAGACGCAGTCGCGAATTCTTGGCATCGCAGAAATACCAGTAGTGGCTCGGGGGGCCTTGCCATTGCCACTGGAGGCCAAGTGCGGTGGAGTCGAACTCGTCACTCTCGAGGGGCTGGAAGTTGCCTGAGGAGGGGAGGTTGGGTTTACGATATTGGTTGACGGGAGTACCGATGCCGTCGCCGTCGGGGTCTTCGCCGATGACAGGCCAGTCGTTGACCCACTTCATGGGCTGGAGATGGACTACGCGTCCGTATGCATCTTTATCCTGAAAATGGAGGAACCAGTCCTCACCGTTCTGCGTCTCGACCCATGCGCCCTGATGGGGACCGTTGATATGGTTGAGGTCGCCGCCCTGAGCCATGGATATGTACTCCTCGTATGGGCCGTAGGGGGAGCGGGAACGCAGGGTGACCTGCCATCCTGTGGGCACACCGCCAGCGGGGGACATGATGTAGTACCAGCCGTTGCGCTTGTAGAACTTGGTTCCCTCGATGGTGGGCTGGGTCTCGTGGCCGTCGAAGACGATGCGGGAGGGTCCGATGACCTTGGTGCCGTCGGGAGAGAGGGGAGCAACAAAGAGGACGGACTTAAGGCCGGCGCGGGAACCGGCACAACCGTGGGAAAGATAGGCTTTGCCGTCCTCGTCCCAAAGGGGGCAGCAGTCGATGAGACCCTTGCCCTCCTTGACCCACACGATGGGTTCCCACTGTCCGCGGGGATTGCGGGTGCGAGTCATAAAGAGGCCGTTGTCGGGGTCGCCGCAATAGATATAGAACCATCCGTCGTGGTATCGGATGGAAGGAGCCCACACGAAGTTACCATGTTGGACGGCAGTCTTCCACGAGAGGTCGGGATAGAAGTCTGTGAGCGCAGCTCCCACAATCTCCCAATTGACGAGGTCGGTGGAATGGAGAATCTGGAGACCGGGGAAACAGGCGAAGGAGGAGGAGGTCATCCAATAGTCGCCCTCGACACGGCACACATCGGGGTCGGAGTAGTCGGCGTTGATGACGGGATTGCGGTAGGTGGTTGCAGAGACATTGGGGTTCCACGTTGCGGAGGGCACTTGGGCAACGGCAGCGCCTGCGAGGATGGCTGCGGTGGCAAGAAGGAGTATGTTCTTGAACATTTTCAGAGTACGATTTTTATTTTGGATATGTATTTTGGGGCAAAGATAGGATTTTTTTTGTTAAAATACAAGTTTTCGTTCCGAAAAATTTGGAAATTCGGACATTTTCCCCTATCTTTGCAGAAACAAACCCGAAATTCAAATGAAAAAGAGCATCCTAAGTTTTCCAATGGGGCTGATGGGACTGATTGGGCTGATAGCCTCCCTCCAGTCCTCCACGGCCTCTCCCCAGCCCTCCCCTGAAGGGATGGGAGGAGGACAGTCTAAGGTCAAAGGTCAAAGGTCAGAAGAGGACGAGACCAGTCAAGGGTCTAAGGTCAAAGGTCAAAGGTCAGCCGTGAACCGTGAACCATTAATCGTGAACCGTGAAGCGTCAACCGCTCAAACCCTTGAGCCTTCAAACCCTCAAGATTCCGGTGACGTAGGCGTCCCGCCCCAATTTCCCGGAGGCAAAGCCGCAATGGAGCAGTTCATCGCCGAGAATCTCGAATATCCAGAGTCTGCTGCAGGTGTTACGGGCAGGGTTATGTTGCAGTTCCAGGTACATGCCGACGGCTCTATCAGCAACATAGAATTGTTCGACAGTCCGAAGAACACGGACAACCCCGACCTCATAGCCGAGGCCAAGCGCGTGGTGGGTCTGTTCCCCAAATTCGAACCGGCGACCATCAATGGACAGCCTGCCGAGGCCAATTTCATCGTGCCTGTAGTCTTCAAGAAAGGCGGAGGCAAGGGAGGTGCATTCCGCAATGATGTGAATGCTGCCCGCAGTTATACCGACGAGAAGGGACGTTCCGTAGTGGAACCGGATTTTGCCGATCACGGTGCCATGGGACTTAGGAAATTCCTGTTCCGCTATCTTGTAGTGGATCCCCACGAGAAAAACTTCGACCAGATGGCCGGTGCGAAGATTGTGCTTGAGCTGACCATCGACAAGGAGGGTAACACCAAGAGCGTGGACATAGAAAGCTCGACATGCAAACTGCTCAACGACAAAGCGAAAACCATAGGCAAGAGCATGCCCAAATGGAAGCCCGGCACCATAGACGGACAGCCGGCCAAGATGAAGCGCAAGCTTACTCTCGTCTTCGAAGGCCTAAGAGAGAACAGCGGTCCGAGGGTGGTGAAGAAATAAGAGGGCCGAGGTGGATGTTATGAGCCCCTCAAAGGGGCTCCAATTAACGAAAGACATTGCATGGGTAGGGTTAAGAGTTGAGGGTTAAGAGTTGAGAGATTAAAAGACAAAGACAAGAGTTATCCCTAATACTATACAAAGAAACAGACAGAGAAAGAATGACGCGATACCTTTCCCACCTTTGTGTGCTGGCCACATTCCTTATTGGAGGAATGGGGCTTAGCAGTTGTTTGGAGTTTCACACCAAGACGTACCATGTGGGAGTCTCATTGGGAAGCGGCAGTCGTCATCACCGTCAGATGACAAAAGAAATGGAGAGGGAGGCCGACAACGACAACTGTATCATACTGGATGCCAGAATTGCAGAGGGCGATGTCGAACGTCAGTTGGAAGACATACGTGATTTGGCTGACGGCGATTTGGACCTTTTGATAGTGTGTGCACTCGATCCTGTGACGATGACCCCCGAGATAGAGAAATTGTTCAACAAGGGCATTCCCGTACTTCTGGTTGACAATTTGCTGACCAACGACAGTTATACAGCCTTCATTGGTTCGGATTACTATGACATGGGACGCATGATGGGCGACTATCTCGAAAAACAAGTGAAGGCGAGAGGCAATGTGATTGTTTTGTCGGGAGGAACAAGCAAGCAGGCGGTGCAGGCCGGTTCGGCAGGTATTTTCAGCATCATCCGGGAAATGGAGCACCTCCACCCGGTGAAACAAATAGAAGCTGAAGACGCCCCAACCGTGACCCGAGAGATGGAGTCGGTGTTGAAGGGGGAGATTCACATTGATTATATTCTTTCGGAGAACTATGAATTGGCCTCGGGAGCCCTCGAAGCCATGAAAAAAACGGGGGCGGAGAAAATTCCCGTGTTGACAGGCGATGTGTTGGGCTACAACAGCGAGGCCGTGAAAGCGCTCAACGAAGGCAAACTGAGCGCTGTGGTGGAATCGGTCACCAACGGAGAAAGAGTGTTGCGACTGGCCCGCGAAATCCTGGAGGGCGGACATTTTCAAAGGTACAACAACCCGACGGTGAATGTGCTGGATGCCCGGAACACAGAATTGCTGAGCACGTTGAGCGCGGAGATGGAGGCAGAAAAGGCGCGTCGCGATGAGGTGAACGACGGTTACGACGAGTTGGTCACCTCGATACAGAAACACCGTAACATCAATATACTCATAGCGGTACTGATATTCATACTGATGCTCTCGGTATGGCTTCTGATTCGCTATCTCAACAAACGCAAGAAACATCTTGACGAACTTTCGACGGACAAGAAATACGTTGAGAAGGAACGTTCGGAACTCAAGTCGAGAACGCGACAGCAGTCGCTTACTCTCGAGCAGGGCAGACGGTTTGTGTCGTCTGTTTCGCACGACCTTCGCGCCCCACTCACCCTAATTATCGAACCGATGCGCAGACTTCAGGCCAGTGAGAAGCTCTCGCCCGAAGACCGTCAGCTGGTGGAGCTGATGGCCCCCAATGTGAGGATGCAGTACCGCCTCGTGCGTCAGTTGAGTGACATTATGAACTACAGGCGAGGTACCATGCGGTTGGAATTGGAGAAGTTCGATTTTGCCGAGACCATCGGCTATTGGCTGGACCAGTTTGCCGCACAAGCTGTTCCGAAACATCTGACGTTCACTTCGAAGTTTGAGGAAGGAGACTACACGATGGAAGGAGACAGCGAAAAAATCGTACGATTGGTTTACGACCTGCTGGGGTATTCGTTCAAGTTCACTCCGGTGAACGGGTCGGTGAGCTTCCATGCAGCCATCGAAGAAAAGGGTGACGGACGCAGGCTTGTCATCACCATTGCCGACACGGGTATAGGTATCCAGAAGGGAACGAAGCTCCATTTCTTTGAGTCGTACAAGTCGGACAACAATACCGCAGGGAGCTCAGCGATGGGACTGATGCTGGCCAAATACTTCACCGAATTGCATCACGGACGAATCACAGTTGCATCGAATCCGAAAGGGCGAGGCACGGTGGTGACAGTAAAACTTCCCATGCATCAGCCGAACACGGAAGGGACAGCGCGCGATGCGATGACTTTCTATCACGAAGAGGAAGAACAGTTGGCTCGGGAGATGATGAAAATCATGACGGATGTGACCTCGCAGGAAACGCCCACGATGCAGCATGATGTGATAGTGACAGTGGAGGAGGAATCCGACACGTCGAACGGTCTCGACGCCCAAGACAGCAAGCCGGAGATTCTTATTGTGGAGAACAGCCACTCGATGCGCAAATACCTGCATCTGATGCTTTCCGGCGAATACAATGTGACAGATGCCACCAACGGACAGGAAGCGTTGCAACTGACGATGCATCGCATGCCGGCTCTGGTGATTACCGAGTCGCTGATGCCGGTGATGGACGGCATAGAACTCTGCAAGCGGCTTAAATCCGATGCGCAGACCGCCCATATTCCCGTAATTATGGTGACGGCCTATTTTGATCAGGAACGTCTCGAGCAGGCTTACACGGCAGGTGTTGACAGCTTCATTCCGAAGCCTTTCCAGGGAGAAGTGCTGAAGGCAGCCATCCAGAGTATTCTGGACAATCGCGAGCGGATGCGAGTGCGTTACGGGAAAGACAATGAAGACAAGCACGAATTCACCGTGAAAGAGAAGACGTGGGTTGAAAAACTCTACCGTTATATCCGTGAACACCTGTCCGACCCCGGCTTCACCGTGGAGGAAATGGGTCGTGCAAGCGGATTGGGAAGGGTGCAGTTTTACCGCCGTTGCAAGCAGCTGACCGGATACTCTCCCAACGAACTGATACGCAATATGCGCCTCAAGCGCGCTTTCACTCTCCTCTCGACCACAGACATGACGATATCGGAAGTGGCCTATTCCGTCGGATTTGCGTCGCCCAGCTATTTCACTCGCTGCTATCGCGACCACTTCGGTCAGACCCCCAAGGAGCGCATCAAGGATACCAAGTAAACAAAGTTCAAGGGTTCAAAGTTCAAGAGTTCAAAGTTCAAGGGTTCAAAGGTGCGCGTGCAACGGACGGAGTCTGCACCCAAATGATTGAAATACGTGCTTTAAAGCATAAAAAGCGGGTTTTTGCTGTTAATATAAGTTAAAGAGCATTCGGAAATGAGCAACATTTAAAAATATTTCTCTACCTTTGCACTGCAAATAAGATGTTTGATATAGTTTGTTATTATTTTCCGATAGACTTTGGCTCGGCATCCGGCTCTTCTTTCATCATTGTTTGTATGTTTGTTTGTATGTTTGTTTGAATGTAGTTTCGTATTATTTCTTATATCGCCGAAACACGAAAACCGGATGTTATTCACTTCGCAGAGAAGTCAGTGAGTCAAGTCAAAAATATCCCCGGCCCTGTCGTAAGACACGGTCGGGGAAAAAAATGTTCCTTGCCGAAGAGTCGGCGGGGAGGGGCCGTTGCTCAATCCATGTGGAACATCTCCGGGAGCGGAATCGAGACGGGAGAGTTGTCGGGATTGGTCTTCATGATGTCGGCCATATAAGCCCACCATTCCTGACAGATTTTCGTACCGCCGAGGTCCTGGCTACCGCCTTCGCCCTCGAGTTCCTGATAGGCAAAGAGGATATTGGTTTCCTCGTCGAGATAGATGGAATAGTTACGTACGCCGCTCTCGGAGAGAAGCTTGCGCAATTCGGGAAAGAGGTTGGCGTGACGACGCTTGTACTCTTCTTTCTGCCCTGGATTCAGGAACATTTTGAATGCTTCGCGTTTCATAGAAAAAAGGAATAATAATGAGAATTGGAATCAGAATATTTCGCCGGAGACCACGCCCTCGGAGAAGATGGGGTCGTTGGTCTTCTGTTCGGTTTCATAGAGATGGACCGCCGAGTCGTTCATCTTGGGGTGCTGGGAGCGCAACAGCGAGATGACCTCTGCACCTGCCCAGATGACAGGCCCGTAGCCGTGGGCTGCGATGGGGGAGACGGGACGGTAGGCATAGAAGGCAGGATCGAAGCCCATGCCGGTGCCCACGCAGGTTCCTTCGACCTGTCCGAGGGTGTTGACCTGAGTGCTTACGGCGTTCCAGGCGAGCATTACGTTGGAACCGTAGGCCAACGGATTGACCCATCCTTTGCGGATGGCGTGGGCAATGCAGTAGCAGTAGATGGCAGTGCATGAGGTCTCGAGATAGGTGTCGGGACGGTCGAGGAGCTGATGCCAGAAACCCGTTTTGTCCTGCAACTGACAGAGGCCGTCGATGTGGGCGCGGAGCAAAGCCAGAATCTCGGGACGCGAAGGATGTTCTTCCGACATCATGTCGAGCACTTCGCAAAGCGTGAGGATGGCCCAGCCGTTGGCACGTCCCCAATGGTAGGCGGGATGGGGATTCATCTTCTCAACCCATCCGTGGCGGAAGAGTTTGTGTTCGGGAACCCACATCTTGTCGCGGAAAAGTTTCACCTGACGGACGGCCTCGTTGAGATAGTTGAAGTTGCCGGTGTAGCGTCCGTAATAGGCAAGGCAGGGAATGCCCATGTACATGTCGTCGAGCCAAACGGTGTTGTGGTGAGGCCGCTCTCGGGCAAAGGTGCCGTCGGGCAGACGGTACTGGACGTTCATCACATAGTTGATGTACCGGCGCACCATTGACATATAGGCGGTGTCGCGCTCCGATGTCATTTGGAGGCGAATGAGGGCTGTGGCCATCGCACCGGCATCGTCGAGGGCCGAAGGAGCCAGCACACGTCGCATCTGTTCGTCGTAGCGGGGGTCTCGGGCCAGAATCGAATCCATGGTGCCTGCCAATTGGGCCAACAGCGAATAGCGGTCGCTCACATACTTGAGGTAAGCCTGGTCACCCGTAGCACGGCTGGCATCAATCATGGCAGCATAGGTCACGCCCCACTCATAGGAGGTGAGACGGAAGGTTCCCTGATGGAGTTTTCCGTTTTCGATGGTGGCCGGTGTCACTTCGTTGAGATAATTGAGCACACGGTCCATTACGGCCTTTACATCTCCCTCGCGGGGGATTCCGTAAGGAGTGTCATACTCAGGCTGGAGAAGGTGGAGCATGACGTCGTTGCCCGACGAAGCACTGTTGTTGGCGGTGGTGCCCGGGTCGGATGCGCCCGGTGCTACGGCCACGGCGGTACCGTCGGGACGGTGAGGGCCGCAGGCAGTAAAGAGGAAGATGGTCAGCGAGGCTGCTGCCAGAGAAAGAGCGGTTTTCATTTTGTGAAGTTATTTCTGAAGGTTATTGATACGTCATGGTTACCTTATTTTATAACGGTGCCGCGGAACTTCTTGCCCTTCTTGAGGTCGGCTCCGAAATAGAAGCCCGGTTGCGGAGGTTGGTTGTAGGCTACGTTCTGGGTAGTGAGACAGAGGCGGTAGGGCGGATCCTGGAGGAAGGTCCAGAAACGATATTGCGTGGGGAAGGGTGTCACATAGAGGCGCAGGTGTTCCTGATCGAGTGTGGGGAGCAGTACTTCTTCGCGCCAGTCGCCCAGTATGTCGCCTTCGATGCAGGGATTGGATTTCGTGCCGTTGATTCGGTTGACACCTTCGAATCTCACGATTGTTTCAGCTTCTCCCTTTTCCCAGTTCCACTTGGTAATCGTGGTGCCGTCGTAGAGTTCGCGCAGCACATCCCCGTCCCACCATACAGCCATGTTGATTGAGAGGTTCTTGGGTTCTTTGCAGACGACCTGTCCGTAGGGCGAGCGAATACCGTCGGAGGCTATCGACCACATCTCGACACCCACTGATGTAGGGTCGATGTCGGCGGCCATGCCTCGGCCTACGTCGATGTTGGATGGAATCTGGAAGAACCGGCGCCCGGTGGTGGCATCGCGCAAGGTGGAGCCGTCGCGGCTGTTCTCATGCACGTCCCAGACCTGCAGAGCCTCGGAGTTGGGGAAGAAGGCGGTTACATGGATGGCATCTCCGTGGCCTGTTTTGGCGCAGTGGAGTCCGGTTCCGTCATTGTTCACGGCCATGGAGCCGTAGATGATTTCGTCGCATCCGTCGCCATCGACATCGGCGACGCTGAGGTTATGGTTGCCCTGTCCGGCATATCCTTCCCATCCGTTGTCGGTGTCGAAGACCCAGCGCGATTTGAGATTCTGTCCGTCCCAATCCCAGGCAGCAAGCACGGTGCGGGTGTAGTAGCCGCGGCACATCACCACCGACGGAGTTTTTCCGTCGAGGTAAGCCACGCAGGCCAGGAAACGGTCCACACGGTTTCCGTATTCGTCTCCCCAGCCGGAGATATTTCCTCGGGCGGGGATGTAATCCACCGTTTGGAGCGCTTTGCCCGTCAGACCCTCGAACACGGTGAGGAATTCAGGACCTTCGAGAATATAACCCGAATTGTTGGCCCAGTCCACATCGGGATCTCCGATGACGGTACCCGTTCCGTCGGTCGTTCCATCGGCCGTCTTGCACACCAGCTCGGCCTTTCCGTCGCCGTCGAGGTCATAGACCATAAACTGTGTATAGTGGGCTCCTGCGCGGATGTTGGGACCGAGGTCGATGCGCCAGAGCTGCTGTCCCGAGAGTTTGTAGCAGTCGAGATAGACATTGCCCGTGTATCCGGCATGCGAGTTGTCGTGGGCATTGGAGGGGTCCCATTTGAGGATAATTTCGTATTCTCCGTCACCGTCCACGTCTCCTATCGAAGCGTCGCCGGCCGAATAGCTGTAGGTCTCGAAGAGGTTGAACCATCCGTCGTCGGGTCGGTTTATCGGGATGTCTATATATCCTGTTGGCGCATTGGCGGGGAGGATGTATTCGGCCGTATGGAGCCGTTTTTCGAGTTTCTTGACCGTAGCCGATTGGGCCACGAGTTTATAGGTTGTGGCTTCTGTGCCGTCCCATTCGTCCGTGAAGTAGGTCGATTCGTCGAGGCCGGCGGCTATCTTCTTGCCGTTGCGATAGAGATCGAAGGTGATGTCCTCGGGGTCTTCACGAAGGTAACGCCAAGTGACCGACACCTGGCTTTCGCTCTGTCGTATGGCCACAAGTCCACGGTTCAGCTTTTCCATTTGGAGCTGCTCGAAGTTGTAGCGGGGTTGGGCATCACCGCATGCAACCCATCCGAAAAGCAATCCGGCGGAGAGGACGATTGAATTGATGGTTCGGTTCATAATTTGTATCGTTTTGGAGGGTTATAATCACAAAAGGATAACTTTTTTCGGCAAATATCGTATTTTTTTTGAAATTAAAGCGTTTAAGTCGGAAAAAAATGATAAATTTGCACCATTATTAACAATTATGGCACCAAAATATGGGTAATGGAGGTGAAAAAATGAACCGTCGCGAGGCGATTGGACGTTTGTTGGGAGGGGCGGCAACAACACTCCTCGTGGCGGGCGGTCTCACGTCGTGTCGCCGGGAAGCCGCATCGTCGGCTCCTTCAGCTTCCGGTCTCAAGCCCGGCATGGGCAGCGGGTCGGGAGGCAGTCTCCATATTCCCTGTACGGCCTGCGGCGACTGTATGCCCTGCCCTTACGGCGTGGACATCATGGGTTGTTTTGACGTGTGGAACGATGCTGCCGACAATAACGACCTTCCCGAGCCCAAGCTGCAGGCATCGCCCCGCTTCAAGGGTTATGCACGTACGTTTCTGGCCGACTATCACAACCGCATTCCCCTGTCCGGCCGTGCCGACCGATGCATCAATTGCCACAAGTGTGAACCGCTGTGTCCGCAGCACATCCCCATCCCCGTGTTCCTCCGTCAGATGGAGTGGGTAGAACAGAATGCTAAGAAACATACGTAGAATACTCGCCCTTTTTGTGTGGTTCACCGCCACACTGACGCTGCTCGGTATCGTCCGCGCGGCATGGGTGGGGCGCGTCCAGTTGATTCCTGCCCTTTTGTCGCTCAATGCGGGTCTTTTGGTGTTGCTTGGACTTCTCACCCTTGTCTTCGGGCGGGTCTATTGTTCGGTACTTTGTCCGTTGGGTATTTTCCAGGACCTCATTGACTGGCTGTCGCGCAGGTTCCGTCGGAAAAGTAACCGGTATGGCCACCCTCTCTCCGGACATCTTCTGCGGCCTTTATTCTTAATAATAGGAATATGGGGATTTGTCGAGAGCATTCATTGGATTCCGGCCCTTTTGGATCCATGGAGTTCATACGGACGCATGGTGACGCAGGGACTGTATCCTGTATGGCTGTGGACCAAGGGACTTTTGGTTTCTTTCAACGGAACGTTCGGCACTTGGTTCGAGCGCGAGGAGTTTGTGGTTCAGAGCACTCTGGCTTTGGCCATTGCCGCTGCGCTGACGGTTTTTCTGGTTCTCACGTCGTGGATTTGGGGACGTACATTTTGCAATACGGTTTGTCCCGTCGGATGGACACTCAGTTGGCTCTCCCGCCTCTCGCTGTTCCGCATTGCCGTTGACCGAAGCCGCTGCAACGGATGCGGGCGCTGTGAGGCTCGCTGCAAGTCGTCGTGCATAAATGCTGCCCACGGGAAGGTCGATGAGTCGCGTTGTGTAGTTTGTTTCGATTGTGTGGAGGCCTGCGATCGGGGAGCCGTTGGCTATCGTTTTCGTTATTCGCGTTCTTCGGCTCCTTCCGGAAGCGTCGTTTCTGCCGATGAGAGTCGCCGTCATTTTCTCTCTGTGGTGGCTACATTGCTGCCCCTTCCTCTAGTGGGCAAGGCGCAGGAAATCATCGAGGAAGGCTGGCTGGAAGACGGTACCTATTACCGGACCGAAAAACTCGATGCCGATAGCGAGAAGCGTGTCAAGATTTACGACCGGCAGGGGAAGCTCGTGACCGAACGCTACACCCCCATCATGCCGCCTTCGACCTACGCCAACTTCCGCTATCTCAAACTCTGCACGGCCTGTCAGCTATGCGTGGTTCATTGTCCGACCAAGATTCTGCGTCCGGCCACCACCGAATACGGCCCTGCGGGCATTCTCGTCCCCACGGTCAACTTCACTACCGGTTATTGCGACCCGGACTGCAACCGTTGTGCGGAGGTTTGTCCCACGGGAGCTATCCAGCATTTCTCGCTGGCCCGCAAACAGCGTGACAAGATGGGTGTGGCAGTCTTCAACTCCCGCACCTGTGTGGCTGTCACCGACGATGTCGAATGTGATGCCTGTGTGCGTCATTGTCCCCGTCAGGCCATTACGACAGTCGTGCGCGGCAACCGTAAAGTTCCCAAGGTTTCGGCCAATCGCTGCACAGGTTGCGGTGCCTGCGAGTTCTATTGTCCCGCCTTGCCCAAAGCCATCCATATCGAGGGACTTCTCTCGTAGCCTGTCCCCCCCTAAAATACAGCAAATATTGCATCTTTTCCCCATTGTAATTCTTCATCATTCCACCGTATGAGTATCATTATTTTATCAGCCCTGCTGCCCGTCATTGTTCTGCTGCGGTTCATCTACCATCAGGACAGCATGAAACCCGAGCCCACCAACGAGCTCGTCAAAGCCTTCTTCTACGGGGTAGGCTCCATCTTTGTTTCCTTGCTCATTTCCACCCCGATAGCCATCTGGTACGACCCGCCGGAGACCACCTTCTGGAACGGAGCCTATATTGCCTTTATGGAGGCTGCCGTGCCCGAGGAGACAGCCAAGCTCCTCATGCTATGGCTCTTCCTGCGTCGCTGTACGGCCTTTGACGAGCACCTTGACGGCATCGTCTATGCCTGTTGTGTGGGCATGGGATTTGCGGCTTGCGAGAATCTGACATACGTCTTCGGCAATCTCCCCACATGGAGCACGGTTGCCTTGGTACGTGCCTTCCTTTCCGTTCCGGCCCATTTCTTCTTTGCCGTTGCCATGGGTTACTACTACAGCCTTCAGCATTGGGATGCCCGCCGGCGCAAGGACAGCGAGATGCCTACCCACGTCTGGCGCTATCGAGTGCTGATGCTTCTTGTCCCCGTGATGCTCCACGGCATCTACGACACCCTTTGTTTCGCGAGGAACATCCGCGAGTCTGCCCTCGAATCGGGCATTCTCCTCTGCGTTCTGTTGGTTTTCTGCTGGTTGATGTGGAAAGGTTCAAAACGGCGCATCGCCGAGCATTTCGCCACCGACAAGGTTTATTTCGACTTGGGCGAAGACCACGAGACCGGCGAACAAACGCCCGAGGAAGTTTAAACCTTTTTTCGGTATTCGCGTCATAGGGGTACTTATGACACTTAGAATCCTTTCTCTGCTCTGTCTGTTGTGCTCGTTCGTCGAGATGCATGCAGCCTTCTCCGTCACGGGACGTGTGTCCTCGGCCACCGACGATACCCCGTTGTCGGGGGCTACTGTGCGGCTGCTTCATCTGCCCGACTCCACCTTTATTGTGGGCGGTTATTCCGATGCCAACGGCCTCTTTGTATTGCCCGTCACGCGACTGGAACACAAGTCCGGCAGCACCGAGCGTCTCTGTGTCTATGTGACCTACATGGGTTTCCAACAGGGGGTAAAAGTTTTCACGGTCCGTTCCACGTCCAAGAATGTGTCCCTGCCCGATATCTATCTTCAGGAGTCGCTCAATGCCATTGCCGAGACGGTCGTTTCGGCCACGCCTCCGCCCATGCTCATCCGCGAGGATACCATTGAGTACTATGCCGACAGCTACAAGACGCAGCCCGATGCTACGGTAGAGGATTTGATGAAACGTCTGCCCGGGGTCGAGGTCGCCGAGGACGGCACCATCACAGCCCAGGGCGAAACCGTGCAGCAGGTCTATGTCGATGGAAAGGAATTCTTCGGACGCAACATCCAAGCCACCACCAAGAACCTCACTGCCGACATGCTTGAGTCGGTTCAGGTGGTCGATATGAAGACCGAAGAGTCGCGTCTCACAGGTATTGACGACGGAGAACGGCGCAAGGTCATCAATCTCAAACTCAAACCCAAGATGCGTCGCGGTTGGTTCGGCAATGTGGCCGGTGCCCTCGGCGACGGCAACGACATCGATATGCGTTGGGAGACGAGGGGAATGGCCGGCTATTTCCGTGGTAACATGCAGAATGCCCTTGTCGCCTCGGGCGGCAATACCAACAATGCCGGATTCGGCGACATGGGCGACAATGTGATGGGCTCGTCCTCCATGCGCGGGCGCAGAAACAGCGGACGGCGCGGTGACGGACTCAACACCTCATGGTCCACAGGTCTCAACATCAACTACGACGAAGGGAACCGCATGCGCGACCAGAACACTCCCTTCTCTGTGGGCGGCGATGTGCTCTACGGCGGCAGCTCCCAAGACGAATACTCGCGCAATCACACCATCAACTATCTCAAGACCGGAAATACGGCCTCCGATTCCTACAACACCGGCAGCAACAACAGTCAGAATGTCCAGCTCAATGTCAAGTGGGAAAAGTCGTGGGGGGAGAAGGGAGCCCACCGTCTCCAAATCAATCCCACGCTACAGTTCAACCGCACCAAGACCGATGAATGGACCTCTTCGTTGCGCTACAGGGCAGGCGACGAGATGACGGCGGCTCTCGACACCTTCCACACCGCCTTCCTTTCCCAGTCGGAACGCTCCACCCATTTCGACCAGCAAGGTCTCCGCTATGGTCTCTCGTCCACCTACAGTTACCAGATGCAGACTTCTCGCGGTCGTCGCCGTTCGTCCGTCACCCTCGATTTCCAAGGTTCGGTCAACGACGGCGATCAGTACACGCAGTCCTACACTTCGTACGATTCTGCCTACGTGGCCAACCTCTCTCTCAACAGCGACACGGTCATCAATCAGTGGCAGGAAGAGACCAATCGTCGCAACAGTCTCCGTGTCAGGCTCACCCACATGGAGCCCCTTGCCCCCAACCAGTTCCTCGAACTTTCCCTTTCAGGCAATTTGGCCGACAGTCATGCCGAACATCTCTATCATTTCCGCAACGGGACAGCCTGGTCCGATTCCGTCAACGGAGTCTCGTCGGCTGCCTACAACTCCGACACACGCACCGTACAGAGTTCTCTCACGGGAACCGTAGCCTATCGTTTTGTCAATACCAAACGGAATCTCAACATCGGCATCGACATCATCCCCCAGAGACAGCGGTACGAGGATGCCTTCGACCATGACCGGGACTACACGCGTCGCTATGTGAATTATGCGCCACGTCTGGAGTACCGTTACTATTGGGACCGTCGCACTTATCTGCGCGTCACTGTCAACGGCAAGACCCAGCAGCCGTCGGCCTCCCAGTTGCTGACCCGCAAGAACCAAAGCTCCGCCACCCACGTCTCGCTCGGCAACAGCGACCTCGACCCGTCCTACAACATGGACTTGCGCGTCAACTACCGTTCCTTCAATGCCGAGACCTATCGCACCCACGAAGCTACCATCCAGGCACGCGGGTCGTGGAACAATCTTTCGTCCAAGCGGTGGTACAGTGCCGACCTCCGTACCGACACCACGATGACCGTCAACATTGCCGGTCTCGGTTCGTGGAGTGTCTCGGGCTCCTATCGCGGTTCCTATCCATTCTACGACAATCTGTGGTATGTGACCACCTACACGCAGGTTTCCTATTCTCTCTCCAAAGGGTATGCCTCGCTCCAAAGCGCCGACTCCCAAATCAACAAAACAGAGTCCACCTCGGCCTCCGAGCAGGCCGGCATAGCCTATCGCGGGGAGAAACTCAATGTCGAGCTTCATGCCAATTATGCCATCCAATATGCCACGGCTTCAGTGGTTTCCAATTCCAGCCTCGGAACCACCCATCGTTTCGGAGGCCGCATGAATGTCTCTTGGCAACTCCCTTCCCAGTTCCGTCTCTCCACAGATATCAACTATACCGCACGTCGCGGCTATTCCGCAGGTGTCACCCGCAACCAGACCATTTGGAACGCCCAGCTGTCGCGCACATTCCTGCGCCGTCAGAACCTCTCGGCCTTTGTCAAGGTCTTCGATATCCTGGGGCAGAAGTCCTCCGTTTCGCGTTCCATTTCGGCTACCTCGATGGTTGACCGGGAAACGACCACGTTGGGTCGTTATTTCCTGGCAGGCTGTTCGGTGAAGTTCAACCAGATGGGAGGCCGTCGCGGTGGACGCGGGGGAGGACGCGGCGGAGAGCGCGGCGGCAACCGTCGCGACCGCTCCGACGAACCCAACATGATGGGCGGTGCAGGCAGTATGGGCGGCCCCGGCGGCGAACGAGGCACGACTGTCGAGACCCGTACCGACGAGTCCAATGCGGCATCCGGGTCGGCAAGCGGCGGAGTAGGTTCCGGCGGTCCGCAAGATTAAATACCCATTCCTTTATTTTCTATGAACAGGCTGACATTTACACTCCTTTCACTTTTCATCCTTGTGCCCGGGCTCCGGGCTCAAGTGGCCGATTTTTTCCGTTATCAGCAAGCCACGGCACAGGAGAAACTTTACATCTCCACAGACCGCCCTTATTATCAGGCGGGCGACACTCTTTGGTTCCGCGGTACATTGGCCTCGGCCGACCGTCTGTCGTATGTTGTCAAATCCAACTATATCACCGTCGAACTCCTCAATGCGGCCGACCGCCTCGTGATGCGGCGCAAGGTGTTGCGTTCCGGACTTTGTTTTGACCATTGTCTGCCACTTCCCAACGAACTTCGTACGGGCGAATACACCCTTCGCGGCTACACGTCGTGGATGCAGAATTTTCCGGAGGACTTCCTCTTCTCGCGCAAGCTCACCGTCATCAATCCTTCCGAGCCTTCGGAAGCCGATGTCCGCATCAATCCCGAGTTCGGCATACAGTTCTTCCCCGAGGGCGGCACGCTTCTGGCAGGACAGTCTCAGCGGGTGGCCTTCAAGGCCGAGGGTAACAACGGTCTTCCGATGCCGGTTCGCGTGGTCGTCAAGGATGCAGCAGGACAGGAACTTCTCTCCGTGCGCTCTGCCCACGATGGCATGGGCTCTTTCCTCCTTCCTGCCGATGTCGCATCGCCCCGGGCTTTCGTGAGTGCCTTGCAGTATGCGGATTACGACATTCCGCTCCTCGACACGCTTTCGCAGCCTGTCGAAGGTGTCTTCCCCTTGCCGGAGCCTCAGTCGGAGGGTTATGCTCTACAGGTTCTTTCCCAAGACGAAACGGCGCTCTCCTGGCGTATTCTCTCTGCCCGTCCCGCTTCCGATTCGCTCACCCTTCTGCTCCACGCCGGAGCCCGGGTGGTGGCTTTGCAGCGTGTCATGCCGGGCGAAGGAACGCTTTCTCTGGCCCAGGCCCGCGAGGGCGTGAACCACCTTCTGCTGCTCGATGCTTCGGGACAGTTCGTTTCGCGTCGTCTCGTCTTCCGCCGCACAGCCTCCAAAGCTACGGGCGGCGACATCCGCATGACGTGGAATCCCCGGGAGGCGAAGGGCTACTGTGCCGTCAACCTCAGTCTGCAGGATGCTGCCGGACGTCCCCTTCGCGGTGATTTCTCCATTTCCGTTACCGACTGCGGTTACGTCAATCCCTCCTATGAGCCTTTGCGCGACAATATCGTCTCCAACCTCCTGCTTACGAGCGACCTGAGGGGATATATCCACAATCCGGGATGGTACTTTCGGAATGCTTCGCCCGAGACCGATGCGGCTCTGGACCTCGTGATGCTCACCCACGGCTGGTGTCGTTTCCGCACCGACTCACTCGTCTTTGATGCCAATAGCGAGTTCACCTTCCCCTTGGAGGAGACAGAATATGTTTCCGGTCAAGTGACCCACCTGCCGGGCAGCCTCAAGAATCCCATGATTTCCATTGTCGATACGGTGAGCAACACCTTCGGTTCGGCTCGTCTCGACGATGACAACCGCTTCTTTGTCTCCGGTCTCAACTTCCCCGACCAGGCGCTGCTCAACCTGCGCATCACAGGCAAGCGTTCCATCAAACCCGAATTCACCTTTGACCCTGAGGTCTTCCCTGAGCCTGCCCATAGGGAGCCTTTCCGTAGGGACTTTGCGTCCTACGTCATGAATCAGGCCGAACGAGAGCTCTTCATCGGTCGCGACGGCATGCGCACCGTCATGCTCGACAACATCGTCGTCACCGACAAACGCAAGTCGCAGTCTCCCTTCTTCAAAGGGATTGCCACCGAACGCTATCGCGAGGCCGACTATCTGGCCAACAACTACGACCTCCATGAATACAACGACGCGCTCCAGCTCATCAACCAGGTCATCGAGAGCGAGTGGTCGCTGCGCCTCTCTCCCCTCAGCGAGACCTCCGACGAGGCCGGTTCCTGGAATCAGTCGGAAGAGTCGTCTGCGGCCAACGCTTTTGTCAACAATAACAGTTCAACGCGTTCGTGGGGCACATGGGGTACTTTCGTCATCAACGATGAGCACTACAGCAATGCTTTCTCGGCCATCGGTGTTCTGCGCCGTATCCGTTCCAAGGACATAGCCCGTATCGAAATCATAGACCATCAGGAGAACGCTATCGAACCCTTCACGGGCAAGGTGGCTCTCATTGTGATTCTCAAGGAAGGTGCTGTCATCCAGAGCGGCAATCTCGACGGGCGGTTTGCCACTTTCCGCCGCTTCGGCTATACGCCTGCCCAGGATTTCTACAATCCCATCTACGCCACTCCCGAGCAACGTTTCGAGCCGCTTTTCCCCGACCTACGCAAAACGCTCCGCTGGATTCCTTCTCTCCAGACCGACGCAGAGGGGCACACACAGTTCGACTTCTACAATTCCGACCACACAGGTCCGCGTCAGATTACGGTCTCCGGCCTCACGTTCGACGGACGTCCGGTCCATCTCACCCGTGTCATCGAGTAACCGGCAGAACCTCCGGCAGGAAGTTTTTTTTCATTGTCAGACTACCGGACTCAAGGGCTCTCCCTACAAAATTGCCAAAACCTTGCCTGGAATTTAGGCGAGGTTTTGGCATTTACGGAACCCTCCATCGGAATCCGATGGACCCAAAGTCAAGTGCCAAAAGCTTGCCTAGAATCTGGGCGACGTTTTGGCAGTTGCGGAAGCCTCCATCGTCGGACGATAGACCAAAAGTCAAGTGCCAAAAGCTTGCCTACAATCTGGGCGACGTTTTGGCACTTGCGGAAACCTCCATCGATGATCGATGGACTCAAAGACAAGTGCCAAAAGCTTGCCTACAATCTGGGCGACGTTTTGGCACTTTTGTATTGTCTGCTGTAAAATTATCTGCTGTAAATCGGGATGACCGCTATAAAACTCCTCTTGTTTTCAAGGGCAAATCAAGCTTTTATCCTTCGTAGAGTTTCAGGTAGGCATCCATCATCTGGCGGGCGAGCCGTCGGGCATCGAACATGCGGCGGCAGTATTCCTGTCCCCTTTCTATCATTGCGTTGCGGAGGTCTGTGTTGTTGAGCACATCTTGAATTGCCTGCGCGATTTCATCCGGATTGTCGGGATTGATGAGACAGGCATCGGGCCCGGCGGCTTCGGGCAGCGACGAGACATTGGACGTGATGACAGGAGCTCCCTGAAGTTCGGCTTCCACAACGGGGAGGCCGAATCCCTCGTAGTAGGAGGGATAGATGAAACATTGGCACACGGTATAAAGGGCCTGAAGTACCCGGTTGTCGCGGATGTTGGAAACAATGCGCACGGAGTCGCTGAGACCGTGCTGGGTGATGTAGGCTTCGCAGAGACTCTGATAGCTGCGGCCTTTTCCCACCACAAGGAGGAAGGGCCGTTTCTCGCGCGGTGTCAGTTCGAGGGCTTTGATAAGGGTCAGGAGGTTCTTGCGTCGGTTGATGCTGCCCACGTTGAGGATGAACCTGTCGGGCAGGTCGGCGACAGCATTGTGGACGAGGTCCCAGGCTTCCTGATAGGGGATGGGGGTATAGTATTCGGTAGCCACAGGCTGGTAGATGACATCCACCTTGCCGGGATCGACACCGTAGTAGTGGTGAAGGTCGTCTTTGGTGGATTGCGAGATGGCAATGATACGGTCGCTGTGGCGACAGGCATAGCTGAACTTCCAGTTATAGATGATGCGGTCCCACCAATGGTACATCTCGGGGAAGGTCTTGAAGCAGACATCGTGGATGGTGACCAAAGTGTAGATGCCTCTCACCTTGGTGGAGGTGGGTATCTCATGGCTGAGGCCGTGGAAGATCTCCACCCCGTGGGATTTGAGCTTGTGGCCCACCCACAGCGTGCGCCAAAGAGCGCCGCGCAGCAGTCCGTGGGGCGTTACCACCCGGAACCGTTTGTCGGCCAGAATGGCATCTGTCTCGGGACGATGCCGGATTTTGGGTGTGTAGAGTATGTACTCGTGTTCGGGGAAAGCGTCAGCCAACGACAATATCAGGCTGCGGCTGTAGTTGCCCAGACCGGTGAAGTTATTGAACACACGTTTGGCGTCGAACCCTATTCTCATACTGAACTATTTGATGCGGTCAAATCCCTCGCCGAAGACACCGGTGCAGTTGGTCTGCGATACCATGGCGTTGGGGTCGATGGATTTGATGATGGTGAATATATACCGGCTCTCGTACTTGCGACAGAGCACCATGACAACCTCGACATCCTTCTTGGAATACCAGCCTTCACCCCTCAGTATGGTCACGCCGCGTCCGGCCTGCATATTGACAGCGTCGGCAATCTCGACATAGTGCTTGGAGATGATGAGGAACTGGACCGTCTGGCGTGAACCGTTGATGACATAGTCGGTCACAATGCTGGCCACAAGGAGATAGACGATGCCGTAAACAATGGTCTCGGCCGAATGGAAGAGAAACCACGACGAAGAGATGATGACCAAATCGACCAATTGCATGGCGCGGCCGAACGACATATTGGTGTGCTTGGCCAGCAGAGCCACCACAATGTCGGTACCGCCGGTGGAGCCGTTGTGGCTGATGGCAATGCCCAGTCCGATGCCGGCAATGATGCCGCCGATGAGCAGGTGCATGAACCGGTCCTGTCCGGGAGTGACCAGTGGGAAGGATTCAAAAACACTTTGGGCAATGCTGAGGAAGAACGACAGCGCGATGACACCCATGATGGTGCGTATCACAAACTGACGGCTCAGGGCCTTGAAGGCGGTGAGCAACAGCAGTCCGTTGATGACCAGCACAGCCGGACCCACGGGAATCTTGAAAGCATAGTAGAGCAACGCCGCAATACCGGCCACTCCGCCCGAAACAATCTTTTCGGGCAGAATGAAAGCCGAGAACCCCACTGCGTAGATGGCGCAACCCAGAAACACGAAGAGAGTGTCCTTAATTTGGAGTTTGACGAGGCGGTTGTTTACGTTATCCTGGAATTTGCTCATCACAGCACGACGTTAACAATCTTGCGAGGCACGATGATAATCTTCCTGGGAGTCTTGCCCTGAATCCACTTCTGGGCATCGGGGTGAGCCAGCACGGCCTTTTCGATGTCGGCGTTCACGGCATCGGCGGGGAAGTCCATTGTGAGACGTACCTTGCCCTGAATTTGGATGGCGTAGCGGAAGGATGACTCGACAAGATACTTCTCGTCCCACCGGGGCCATTGGGCGTCACACACGGTGGTGGCATTGCCGAGGTTGTGCCACAACTCCTCGGCGATGTGGGGAGCAAAGGGAGCCAGCAAAACAACCACTTGGGAGAGCACCTCTCGCGCGACACATTTCTGCTGAGCCAGTTCGCCCACGGCAATCATGAAGGCCGGAATGGCTGTGTTGTAGGAGAAGTTTTCGATGTCCTGGGTGACTTTCTTAATCAGTTTGTGGAGGGTCTTGAGGCTGTCGGTCGAGGGTTCAACGTCGGCAGGAAGGAATTCTTCGCCCTTCCAGAAGAGAGCCCACAGTTTCTTGAGAAAACGGAAAGAACCGTCGATGCCGGCTGTATCCCAAGGCTTGGACTGCTCGATGGGGCCGAGGAACATTTCGTAGAGACGCAAGGTGTCGGCACCGTATCGGTCGCAGATGTCGTCGGGATTGACAACGTTGTATTTCGACTTGGACATCTTCTCGACGGCCCATCCGCAGACATATTTGCCGTCCTCGAGAATGAATTCGGCATCGGCGTATTCAGGACGCCATGCGCGGAAGGCTTCGGTGTCGAGCACATCGTTGTGGACGAGGCTGATGTCGCAGAGCAGGGGGGTGGTCTCGTACTGATTCTTGAGGTTGAGAGATACGAACTTGTTAGTGCCCTGTACGCGATAGACGTAGTTGCTGCGGCCCTGAATCATGCCCTGATTGATGAGCTTCTGGAAAGGCTCCTCTACACAGCTCCATCCGAAGTCGTGGAGGAATTTGTTCCAGAAACGGGAGTAGATGAGGTGTCCCGTGGCGTGTTCGGAGCCTCCCAGGTAGAGATCGACATTCTTCCAGTAGTTGTCGGCTTCGGGCGAGACAAGAGCCTCATCGTTCTTGGGGTCCATATAGCGGAGGTAGTAGGCCGACGAGCCGGCGAAACCGGGCATCGTGCAGAGTTCCAGGGGGAAGACGGTTTTCCCGTCGATGAGTGCTTTATCGACCACTTGGCGATTCACTTCGTCCCAAGCCCACACCTGCGCATTGCCGAGTGGCGGTTCGCCCGTCTCGGTGGGCTTGAATTCCTTCACTTCCGGCAAGCGGAGGGGCAGACATTCCTCGGGCAGCATATAGGGCATGCCGTCCTTGTAGTAGGCCGGGAAGGGTTCGCCCCAGTAGCGCTGACGCGAGAAGATGGCATCGCGCAGGCGGTAGTTGACCTTGACGCGGCCTATGCCCTTGCGGGTCACATATTCTTTGGTGGCCGCAATGGCTTCCTTGACGGTCAGTCCGTTGAGCGAGAAAGCGGGGTCGGCAGCATGTCCCTCGCGGGGCGAGTTGACCATGATGCCCTCTTTGGCATCGAAACTTTCCTCGCTCACGTCGGCACCCTCGATGAGGGGGATGACGGGCAGGTTGAAGTGACGGGCGAAAGCATAGTCTCGCGAGTCGTGGGCAGGAACGGCCATGATGGCACCTGTGCCGTAGCCGGCCAACACATAATCGGAAATCCAAATGGGCACCTCGTCACCCGTGAAAGGATTGACGGCATACGACCCGGAGAACACACCGGAAACCTTGTGGTCGGTCTTGCGTTCAAGTTCGGTCTTCTTCTTGGTGGCTTCGAGATAGGCATCGACGGCTGGCTTCTGTGTTGCCGTAGTGACTTGGGCCACATATTCGCTTTCGGGGGCAAGAACCATGAAGGTCACACCGAACATCGTGTCGGCACGGGTGGTGAAGATGGTGAATTTCACGTCGCTGTCCTTGACGGAGAAGACCACTTCGGTACCTTCGGAACGGCCAATCCAGTTGCGCTGGGTTTCTTTGAGCGAATCGGTCCACTGGATGGTGTCGAGACCGTCGAGGAGGCGCTGGGCATAGGCCGAGATACGGAGGTTCCATTGGCGCATCTTCTTCTGTTCGACGGGGAATCCGCCACGCTCGGAGAGGCCGTTGACCACCTCGTCATTGGCCAGCACCGTGCCCAAACCGGGACACCAGTTCACCACGCTCTCGCCGAGGTAGGCGATGCGGTAGTTCATGAGCACCTGCTGTTTCTCCTTCTCGCCCATGGCCTTCCATTCGGCAGCGCTGAAGGAGAGTTCTTCGGAGCAGGCGGCATTGACACCTGCAGTGCCGCCGGCGGCAAAACGGGCCTCAAGGTCGGCGACGGGATGGGCTTTGCCGAGGTCGTTGTCGAAGTAGCTGAGGAACATTTTGCGGAAGGCCCACTGCGTCCATTTGTAGTAGCCCGGGTCGCAGGTGCGCACTTCGCGGCTCCAGTCGAACGAGAAACCGATGCGGTTGAGCTGCTCGCGATAGCGGTCGATGTTGCGGAAGGTCGTCACCTCGGGGTGCTGACCGGTCTGTATGGCATACTGTTCGGCGGGCAGGCCATAGGCATCATAGCCCATGGGATGGAGCACGTTGAATCCGTTGAGACGTTTGTAGCGGGCAAAGATGTCGCTCGCAATGTAGCCCAGAGGGTGTCCCACGTGGAGTCCTGCTCCGGAGGGATAGGGGAACATGTCGAGCACATAGTACTTGGGTCTCTTTTCGTCAATGGCTACTCGATAGGTGCCTTGGGCCACCCACTCTGCCTGCCACTTCTTTTCGATGTCTCTGAAATTATATTCCATAGCTGTGTCAATATTTTTGTTGTCTGATTTTAAATAACGGGCGCAAATATAAGAAAAAAAATCCAAATTAGCTCTCCTTTGGCTCCGAAATCTGTCCTTTTCTCTCCTGGAGTCCCCGATTTTCGGCAAAATGATACTCACATAAACCAAAAAACAGCCCGTCAAGTCGCGAATAGATGCAGGCTTGACGGGCTTAGGCAGTGGAGGCTGAGCCCCGTTACCAAATCTTCACGCGCTGTTCGGGAGCAACGTAAAGGGTGTCGCCGGGCTGGATGTCGAAGGCTTCATACCAGGCATCGATGTGGGGAAGTGTCCCGTTGACGCGGAGGTGCTGGGCGGAATGCACATCAATCTTGGCGTAGTAGTGGAGCAACTCGGGAGTGGTCACACCGGCCCAGACATTGGCATAGGAAAGGAAGAAACGCTGTTCGGGGGTGAAGCCCTCAATGACGGGCAGCGTCTTGCCGGCAGTGGCTTCCTGCAGGGCCTGGAAGGCGATGTTGACACCACCGTGGTCGGCGAGGTTCTCACCGAGACACTGGTGTCCGTTGGAGTGGAGTTCGCCGGGAATGACCCAAAGGGAGTCGAAGAAGACAGCAAGCTGTTCGGCAGGAATCTTGAAGCGTTCAACGTCCTCCTCGTTCCACCAGACGCGCATGTTGCCGTCCTTGTCGAACTGACGGCCCTGGTCATCGAAGCCGTGGGTCATCTCGTGACCGATAACGACCCCGATGGCACCATAGTTCATGGCATCGTCGGCACTCATGTCGAAGAAGGGAGGCTGGAGGATGCCGGCGGGGAAGCATATCTCGTTGGTCGTGGGATTGTAGTAGGCATTGACGGTCTGGGGTGTCATGAGCCATTCGTCTTTGTTGACGGGTTTGTTGTAATGCTTCTCCTTGTCGAGGTTCCAATAGAAGTTGCCGATTTCATACATGTTGTCGGTGAGGTTCTTCTCGGGATCGACCACGAGCTTGGAGAGATCGTCCCACTTGTCGGGATAGCCGATTTTGACATAGAAGGTGGAGAGTTTCTCAAGAGCCACCTGCTTGGTGCTGTCGCTCATCCATTCCTGGGCCTCGATGCGTTTGCCGAGTACCTTCTGGAGATTGCGGACGAGGGCGAGCATACGTTCCTTGTTCTCGGCGGGGAAGTATTTCTCGACATACATCTGTCCCACGGCATCGCCGAGTACGTTATCTACCGTATTGACGGCACGTTTCCATCGGGGCTGCATTTCCTTGGCACCTGTGAGGGCTTGATTGAAATGGAAGTTCTCGTCGATGAAATCATCGCTGAGGGTTCCGGCGAGGCCTGCAATGGTGCGCTCTTCGTAGAACGTCTTGAGATCCTCGAGAGGAGCCGTCATCAAGAGCTGGCAACCCAGAGCAATGGGCTCAGGCTGACCGCAATCGACAGAATCGGTTTGGTCATAGCCGTAGTTCTTGAGATAGCTGTCCCAATCGAAGCCGTTGGTAGCGGCCGAGAGGGTCTTGATGTCCATTTTGTGATAGTTGGCTTCGGGGTCGCGGAGCTGCACGCGGCTGTAGTGTACGGGAGCGAGTTTCGACTCGTACTTATAGACCGTCTCCATCTTGGCCTTGGCCGTAGCTTCGTCGAAGCCGGCCAGTTTGTAGAGATTGACGACGTGCTGTTTCCAGGCCTCGCGCACCTTGACAGTAGCCTCATCGTTGTTGAGGTAGTAGTCACGGTTTCCGAGCGAAAGACCGCTCTGCGAGACTCCGACAATGTTGATGCCGGCATTCTTGGCATCGGCACCTACATCGAGGCGGAAGAAAAGTCCGTCGTGTTCGCTGGCCATATAGGAGAGGAGTTCCTCGCGCGTCCGGATAGCGTTGATTTTGTCGAGGTAGGGTTTGAGGGGAGCGGCACCGAGTTCATTGCGACGGGTGGAGTCCATGACCATGTTGTAGAGGTCACCCACCTTCTGGGCTATTGTGCCCATTTCGTGCTTCTCGGCAGCAAGTCCCTGAATCAGCCCGGCGAGCTGGTTGGTGTTGTCGTCGGCAAGTTTGGTGAACGAGCCCCAACGGGGATAAGCCGCGGGCTGCGGATTGTGGTCAATCCAATGAGCCGTAGCATAACGGAAGAAATCGTCACCCGGGCGGGCCGTGGTGTCGAGATTTGTAAAGTCAATGCCTGCATTGAGTTCGGGCTCAGGTTTCTGGCCGCACGAAGCACAGAGGGCAACTGCGCAGATGGCGCAGGGAAGAAGTTTGTTTACCATTGTTTGATTTAATATTTTAGAGTCATTTTTCCGGTTTTATCCAATCTTATAAGCCGAGGGCTTTGGCCTCGTTCCAGAGACGGTCCATTTCGCCGAGAGTCATGTCGGGGAGGTCACGCCCCCGGGCTTTGGCCTGCTGTTCGACGTAGTTGAAGCGGCGGGTGAACTTTTGGTTGGTCTGTTCGAGCGCGGTGTCGGGGTTGATGTGATAGAGTCGTGCGGCATTGACGAGAGCAAAGAGGAGGTCGCCGAATTCGGCAGAGGCTTTTTCTTTGTCCATGTTCTCCACCTCGGCTTGAAATTCGCCGATTTCTTCTTTCACCTTGTCCCAGACCTGTTCGCGCTTCACCTGCCGGTCGTGTTCGTCCTTGCCCTTGTCGCCGGGCACGCCCCAGTCGAAGCCTACGTTGGCGGCTTTGTCCTGGATGCGATAGGCTTTGATGAGCGACGGCAGGGCGTGGGGAACGCCGCCGAGGGTTGTGTGGGAAGAGCCTTTCTCCTTGAGTTTGAGTTTCTCCCAGTTCTCGCAGACCTGTCCGGCATCGTTGGCGACAGCTTCGCCATAGACGTGCGGATGCCGGTAGATGAGTTTGTCGCAGAGCGAATTGCAAACGTCGGCGATGTCGAAGGCTCCTTTTTCTTCGCCTATCTTGGCATAGAAACAAACGTGGAGCAACACGTCACCGCACTCTTTCCGTATCTCGGCATTGTCCTCGCTGATGAGTGCTTCACAGAGTTCGTAAACCTCCTCGATGGTGTTGGGGCGAAGAGACTGGTTGGTCTGCTTGCGGTCCCAAGGACATTTTTCGCGAAGGGTGTCGAGAACGGTGAGCAGCCGTTCAAAGGCGGCTTTTTTTTCTTCTATTGTATGCATTGCCTTAGAAAATCTTTATATGCTTGAATGTCTTCGTTGTAGGCGCGCGATGGGGCAAGAGGATGTCCGTCGGCGTTGACGATGATGTATTGCGGTTGGGAATTGGAACCGAATTTGTGGCGTTGGAGGTAGCTCCATTTGTCGCCCACCGTGCGCAGTTTTACCGTGTGACCGTTCTCTTCGACTTCCATCGTACGGGGCAGGTCGGTCTTGTCGTCCACCATGAGGGAGACGAGGATAAAATGGTCCTCAATGAGACGTTTCACCTCGGAATCGGTCCACACGGATGCCTCCATCTTGCGGCAGTTGACACATCCGTAGCCGGAGAAATCGATGAGGACGGGTTTGCCTGTCTGACGGGAAGCGGCCATGGCGAGGTCGTAGTCGCGGAAGTCGGGCTCGACGGTGTTGTCATAGAGCGAAAAGTCCTGAGTGGAAAGGGGAGGAGAAAAGGCTGCTACAGCCTTGCATGGAGCTCCCCAGAGGCCCGGTACCAGATAGACCGCAAACGACAACGACACAAGAGCCAACATCAATGCTGTGACCGAAATTTTGGAGTCATCGCCTTCATCGTGGGGCAACCGAATCTTGCCCAACAGGTAGAAGCCCATCAAAGCGAATATCACTATCCAAAGCGCCAGGAAGGTCTCGCGAGGCATGATGCCCCAGCCGTAGGCCAAATCGGCCACCGAGAGGAACTTGAGCGACAGAGCCAGTTCGAGGAATCCGAGAACCACTTTCACCTGATTGAGCCAATTGCCCGACTTGGGCATGCTTTGCAGCCACGAGGGGAAGAGTGCAAAGAGTGAGAAGGGCAGCGCGAGGGCAAGGGCAAAGCCTGTCATGCCGATGAGAGGATGGAGCCACGAACCGCTGGTGGCCGCTTCGACCAGCAGGGTGCCCACGATGGGCGCTGTGCAGGAGAACGAAACCAGACAGAGGGTGAAGGCCATGAAAGCGATGGACAGGAAGCCTGTGGTCTTGTCGGCTTTCTCATCGAGTTTGGTGGTCCACGAACCCGGCAACGTCAGTTCGAATGCACCAAAGAACGACAGAGCGAAAATCACCAGCAGGAGGAAGACAATGATGTTGAAGAGGGCGTTGGTTGAAAGGTCGTTGAGCTTTTGGGCACCGAAAACGGAGGTGACTGCCACTCCCAGCAACACATATATTATAATAATGGAGAAGCCGTAGGTGAATGCGTCGGCAACGGCTTTGCGGCGATCTTTGGTGCGCTTGAGGAAAAACGAAACCGTCATCGGAATCATAGGCCAGACACAGGGTGTGACCAACGCCACCAATCCGCCCAGGAAACCGGCGATGAAGATATACCACCAGGAGTGGGCACCCGAAGATGAGTCTCCTGTTGTGCCGCCTTCGGAAAGGGCGTTCAGCTCTGTGATGACGGGAGCCCAGAGAGCAGAGCGGGAGAGGTCTGAGGGGGCGGAGTTATCGGAGTTGTCGGAGTAATCTGATTTTTCGGAGGCCTTCGAGGTTACCGACTCTGCCCTTGCCGGAGTCCCTTTGCCGATGAAATTGAATTCTTCGGTCTTGGGAGGTGTGCAGCTCTCATCGTTGCATGCCATGAAACGGAGATAGCCGGTTATGTGGTATTCGGGGGCGGTGATGAGCAGTTTCTGCCGGAAGGTGACGGAGTTCTCGTAATAGGGAAGCTGCATTTCAAAAGCCTCCTCGTAGTGGAGAATGAGGTTTCCTTCGCTGGCTTCAAGGCCACCGACAGGCACTGCCCCTTCCAGAAGGTCGAAGCTGACGGTTGTGGAGGAAGGACCTCCGTCGGGCACATCGGTACCATAGACGTGCCAACCCTTATCGACAGTAGCCCTGGCCGAGACGGTGACAATGGAATCGGACATCAGGAGTTGAATGTCCCAATGAACCGGATTGGCCAGCTGAGCCGAGACTGTCAACACAGAGGCAAAGAACAGCGAAAGTATGGTAAAGTATCTTTTCATATCTGGGAAGGATTATCTCCATTTGGCTTCGATGGAGTGAATCATGACGGACGAAGCACCTACAGAGCCGGTGTGGTGGAAGCCGATGCCGCCGAATTTGTTTTTTTCTACCGGCACATTGATATCGACGGCAGGACTGATGCCCGGAGCGCCGGACACCGCAGTTCCGGTGGTCTCGGCATGGGCGCTGAGGGTGCCGCTGCTGTAGTGGAGGGAGACTACGCATGTGGAACGGAAACAGGAGGAAGGCACTTCTTCGGTGAGGGGAGTGGTTTTGCCGTCAGTATATTTCACAAACGAGAAAACCACGGCCCGGTCATAACGGGGTGAGCGTGCTATGCGAAGGGCATAGCCCGTCATCGACGTGAAATCCATCTTGATATAGATGTCGAGGAATTGACCTGTAGCACTTCCGAACCCCTGACCGGCGGTCTTGCAGGGGTCTATACGCAGCGTGACGCTTTGTCCGCGTGTTGTCTTCTGCAGGGGCGTGTAGCGGGCTCTTGCTCCTCGCGAAGCTTCCACCAATCCCTGTCCCCGGGCTCCGTCGGGAGCAGTGCCGTAATACCAGGCGTATCTTGGATCGGGAGTCCAATCGTAGGGAGCGCATTCTTCGGGTTTGACAGCATCCCATGTCCAGAAACCGGGCAGGAGCTGCGGCTGATATCGGAGCGGAAGGGTGGAAAAGTCTTCCACCATGTGGCTGTCGTTCAGCTGGAAAAGATTGACGTGACGCACATCCATTTCGCCGGTATGGGCTACACTGAAACTGTCGGAAGGATAGCTGTCGCGCATGCGGGGCACCACTTTGACAGCGATGCGCCACCCGATGTCGGCTCCGGTGATTCGGTATCGTTTGAGCTCCATAGAAGCATGTCCCTCCCGCACGGGAATGGTGTCGGAAAGGTCTGGGTTGCGGTAGCGGTACCAAGTGATGGAACTGTAGTCTTCGCCGCTGCTATCCAACTGGTAAGTGAGATGGAGGCTTGATTTGTTGTCGTCTTCCACCAAGGTGGGTGTCAGTTTCCAACCGGGGGCTTCGGAGAGTGCGGGTTTTATGGTAACGCGGGTCGAGGCCTTGAGTCCGGAGACGAGTGATGCTTCGAGCGTGGCCGTCTGCCGGTCGGGCAGCGTGTTGCGAGTGTTGATGCGGATGCTGTTGCCTTCTGGTTTGTCGAGTCCCAAAGCCACTGCGCCGCGCCACTGAAAACCTCCGTCAGCGGTTTGGGCAGCAATGGAAGGTTCGATATCATAGTCGCCCCACCGACGCAAGTGAGCCGTGGCGGTGGCAGTATCGCCCACAGCTTCGAGGTTTTTCTTTGTCGGCACAATCTTCATCCATGTGGGCAAGCCCAACAGAGGTGTGCCGAGTCGCCGGCTTTCCGCCAAGACCTCGTCATGCAGGCAAAGCGGATCCCATCCGTCGTTGCCGGCCAGCAGATTGGGTACATTGTACAGGACGCTTCCGTCGGCGCGGGGAATACGATAGGCATACATCAAGGCACGACCTTCCAAATCAATGCGGTTGGACGGTTCGCCGATGAGGAGTGGAGCTCCGTTGAGAGTCACATTGTGCTGGCAGCAAACGGTATTGGGAGCGGGAGACCAATCGACAGTGAGGGGAGAGGAAGACGCATCGTAGAGCGTGTGGAGACGTGTGTCGATGACCGTGATAGATCCGCCGGCTTTGGTGAAATACTGCTTGCCGCGCGTGTGGATGTCGATGTCGCAGTCCAACAGTACGGCACCCCATGCGGGAGACGAGTACCAGGGACGTGAAGAAAAGAAAATGAAGTGACATTGCAAATAAACGGCAGAGCCCTGAAGGGCATCATCGGTCGATTCGAAATGACAATTGCGGTAGAGAGTACGCCGGGCTCCTGTCATGGGGCAGAGATTCAGGCGGGAGATAAAGCGGCAGTTGTCGCAGAACACGCGGTCGGCATCCACATGTACCAACTGAGCCTGCACGATGGCATCGGCCCGGCGCTGGCGGTTGAAGGCAGGATAGAGCGGGCACTCAAGATCAACGTTGCAATAGTTGCCGAAGGTGAGGTTGCGGGCCTGAATGTCATCGCCTGTGATACGCAGCATGGTGAAATTGCCCAAGGCACCCTGAGTCTGTCCGCGATTGGAGGCCAAGATGACATTGCGTGGGTCGTCGGTGAGACCTTCGATGTGGAGATGTTCGCACCGAATGGTCATTCCATAAGGCGTTCCGTGGTCGCTGTTTAGGGCTACGCGAACGGACGAATCGTCGGGGTCGTCCACCCAATAGACACCGGGTGCGATGAGCAGACGCATGGGACGGGCTTCTGTTCCGTCGAGAAGATGGGAGGCTGCTTCCTGAAAGGTAGTATAGGCATAAGGAATCGCGTCAACCTCCGAGGGGGTCAACGTCCAATCGAGCAGAATCGTGTGGTCATCCAGACGTGACAGAATACTGTCGGATGCCTGACGGGCCCCAATTTTTCCGCTTAGACTAAAGAGCAACAGCAGGAGGGCAAGGATTCCTCGTTTCATCAGCCAGTGCGGGTTTATACCGCATCGACAGGTGTATCCTCGGGCATCTCTTCCGAGTGGAAGGGCGTACCGTTCGGACGGCGGAGCATCTCGTACTGATCGACAAAGATTTCTGTCACGTAATGCTTCGAGCCTCCGTTCGGGTCATCGAAACTGCGCGTGCGGAGTTTGCCTTCGATATATATGAGACAACCTTTGGTCACCTGGCGTGCGACACGTTCGGCAATTCCCTGCCAGGCCACGATATTGTGCCACTCGGTTTTTTCCGGAATTTCAATACCGGCTTTTGTCTTGTAACCGCGCTCTGTCGTAGCCAAGGGGAAGGAAGCGCACACGGCACCGCTGGGCATACGCTTGACCTCGGGATCACGGCCCACATTTCCAATCAGGATAACTTTGTTTACAGGCATTTTAATTGAAAATTAAAAAAAACAGTCATAAAAGATGATGCAAAGGTACGACTTTTTTTTGAACTACGGTACAAAAAAGGGAGAAATTTTGCCATTTAGGTCAAAAATTGCTTTCGGAATTGCTTTTTCCGCCCAATTTGTCCACGAAATTTGTTCATATTCTCCCTTCGGACGGACATCGCGCGAGAGGTTGACGATGAAACAGTCGATGTGGAGCAGACGGTGGGTCAATTGGTGGTGGAGGTCTTTCACGACGGGGACGATGCTATCCACTGCCGTTTGATTGTCTGGGGAGAAGAACGACCGAACGAGGTCTCTGATTTCAGACCCGGAAACAGGAGCGCCGGTCTCTGCACCTGCAAATTCCCACAACCCCTGCCAAATGTCACCTGCATCCCGTCGGCGTACCCAAAAGCGGTCCTTATATTTAAAAAGGAGATAACAGAGCCAGCGGTCGCGAATGCGGGTCTTGCCTTGTTTGACAGGACGGACAGATACGGTGGCGGCAGTTCTTGCCAGACATTTGTCGTGGAGTGGACATTCCCCGCACCGGGGAGTGGCAGGCGTACAAACCAAGGCTCCGAGTTCCATCATGGCTTGATTGTGGAGTCCGGGTTTCTTCCGGTTGAGCATCTCTTCGGCCAATCGGAGGAAAAGTTTCTGTCCTTCGGTCGTGTCGATGGGGGTATCGATATCAAAGAGACGGGACAGCACACGATAGACGTTCCCGTCCACCACAGCTACGGCTTCATCGGACGAGAAACTGGCGATGGCTGCGGCAGTATATGGTCCCACACCTTTTAAAATTATGAGGTCTTCATATCGGGTGGGGAACCGTCCTGCCATCTGTTCTGTCACCTGTCGGGCAGCTTTGAGCAGATTTCTCGCGCGGCTGTAATACCCCAGACCTTGCCAGAGTTTGAGCACCTCTTCTTCGGAGGCAGCGGCGAGGTCGGTCACGGTGGGCCATCGCTCCACGAAACGCAGATAGTAATCCAACCCCTGAGCCACCCTCGTTTGCTGGAGAATGATTTCGGAGAGCCAGATGCGGTAGGCATCCTTTGTTTCGCGCCAGGGAAGAGAGCGCCGATTGGATTCATACCATTGAAGAAGCGTCATGTCTTGTATTTCGGGTGATTCTAAATCGCTAAATGATAGGGACAAAATTGAGCCAAAAGTGTGGTTGCAGGTTGCAATCTGCCCCAAAAACAGGGCAAAGATACGATTTTTTTTATTTTTTTCGTCAAAAAATTGGGAAAAATCAAAATAAAGCCTTATATTTGCACGCCAATTCGGGGAAAATGATGCCTTGGGCAGTCAATCTTCGAGGGAGCGAAATTCAAAATACAAACAAATTAATCATAAAGAAAACAAAAATGACTAAATCTGGAATCATTAAGATTGTCGCCAAAGCTACAGGTCTCGACAATAAGACAGTAGCCGACGTGATGGCAGAATTTATCAATGTTGCATCGGAGTCGCTCGAAAAAGGCGAAAATGTAGCCTTGCGCGGTTTCGGTACATTTGTTGTCAAGATGCGTGCTGCACGCGTAGCTCGTGACATCAACAACGACAAGACCATTCCCGTCGAAGCACACAAGGTAGTAGTGTTCCGCCCCTCTGAAGAGCTCGCAGCCGGAATCGCTTCAGAAAAATAAAAAAGAAATAAATATAAGTTTAACCCTTTAAAACGTTTCGAATATGCCTAACGGTAAGAAGCATAAGCGTCACAAGATGAGTACGCACAAGCGCAAAAAGCGTCTGCGTAAAAATCGTCACAAGCATTGATTAGAGGACGGCGCGCAACGCGCGTCGTCCCCACTTTTAAAATTCCACATCCTTCACACAGATGACAAGAGAAGTTGTTATCGATGCCCAATCGAAGGAAATCACCATCGGTCTGTTGGAAGACAAGCGCCTGGCCGAATACCAGCGCGAGTCGTCAGACCAGAGCTTCACGGTTGGAAACATCTATTTGGCCAAGGTCAAGAAAATTATGCCGGGCCTCAACGCTGCTTTCGTCGAAGTGGGTTACAGCAAGGAAGGATTCATTCACTATCAGGATCTCGGCCCGCAGTTCAAGACGTACCAAAAATACATCAAACAGCAGCTATCCGACCGCAAACATCTCATCCCCATCGAACGGGTGCAGCGGGTGCCGGACATGCCCAAAGATTTGACCGTAGGCGACGTTCTTTCAGTCGGCGAAGAGATTTTGGTTCAAGTTGCAAAAGAGCCCATATCGACCAAGGGACCCCGTCTCACATGCGACATCTCCATTCCCGGTCGTTTCATGGTGCTGATACCATTTCAGAATAAGGTATCCATCTCTCAGAAGATACGCTCAAGCTCGGAGAAAGTGCGCCTCCGTCAAATCTTGCAGGGTATCAAGCCTCAGAACTACGGCATCATCGTGCGTACCTCAGCCGAGGGCAAACAGGTCGAAGAGCTCCAAGCCGAGCTCACCTATCTGATACATCGGTGGGAAAGTGCAATGAGCCAGTTGCAGAAGGGCACAACGCCTGCACTCTGTTACGAAGAAACAAGTCGTGTGGTAGCACTTCTGAGAGACATTTTCAATCCGTCGTTTGAGAACATTTGGGTCAACGACTCAACTACGTTCACGCAGATTAAGGACTACGTCCGTCTGATAGCCCCTGAGAAGGCAGACATAGTGCGTCTCTACAACGGTGACCAACCTATTCTGGATCACTTTAACGTCACGCGACAGATTAAGTCGTCGCTCGGAAAAACCGTTTCGTGCAAGGCCGGCGCCTACATCATCATCGAACACACGGAAGCCCTCCACGTCATCGACGTCAACTCGGGGCACCGTTCCCGCCAAGCCGACGATCAGGAAGACAATGCCCTCCTCGTTGACCTCGCAGCAGCCGATGAGATAGCACGACAGATGCGACTCCGCGATATGGGTGGCATCGTGGTGATTGACTTCATCGATCTCAACAAAGCCGAGCACCGCGAGCAGCTCTACAAACACATGAAAGAGCTCATGCTCACCGATCGCGCCAAGCACAACATCCTGCCGCTCTCCAAGTTCTGCCTGATGCAGATTACGCGCCAGCGAGTACGTCCTGTGATGGATGTCCAGCGCGAAGAGAGTTGTCCTGTCTGTGGCGGCAAACATGTGGTCAAGCCTTCTATCCTTTTCCCCGAGAGAATGGAGGAAAAACTTGACATCCTTACACAGCAACTGAAAGTGAAGAATTTCCGCCTTCACATTCACCCCTTCATTGCAGCCTATTTGCACTCAGGGTTCATCTCCACCTATATGAAGTGGAAGTTCCGCTACGGTTTCGGTATGAAACTTATCGCAGACCAATCCATGGAACTCCTTCAGTACAAGGTCTTTGACCAGGACAATCAGGAGATAGACCTGTCGGAATCCAAAGATGCACATGTCTGAACGAATGAGTATCACCCTCAAAGATGCAGTGGGACGAAACCCGCTCATCCGTCTCAAAGCTCCTGTGGACCTCACGATTGGTCCACAGGAGCATATTGCTATCATGGGACCCAACGGAGCCGGAAAATCCAATCTGGTGGCCATGCTTACCGGCAAGAATCCGCTCTCCCAAGGTTCCGTCACCTATCACTTCGGTTCCGATGTGCCGGCTACGGCCTACGGCAATGTGATTCAAGTCACTTTCGAAGACAATCTCGGTTCGGCCGAGAATCCGTATTATTTCCAGCAGAGGTTCAATTCTCAGGATCGCGACGAGTCGCCTTTTTTGCGTACGCTGTTGCCGACGGAGTGTCTCGATTCGCCCCTTCTCGACACTTTTATGATTCGCCCTCTGTTGGACAAGCGTATCGTGTTGCTGTCGTCGGGCGAGATGCGCAGGTACCATCTCTTCCGTTATCTCATCCGCAATCCGCGCGTACTCATCGTCGATAATCCCTACATCGGACTCGATGCGGAGATGCGCGAACAGTTGGAACTCTTTTTCCAACGGCTGGTGGCCGAGGGCAATGTGACTCTTGTGCTGGTGCTGTCGATGCTCGACCGGGTGCCCGAATGTGTGACCCATGTGGTTCGCGTCGAAGACGGCCGCGTGCTGCCTAAGGTCACTCGCGGGGAATATCTCACCCTGTGGCGTGAGACCCACATCGGGAAGACCCTCCTTCCTGTCGGTTTTCGTTCAGCCGTTCTCAATCTGCCCGTCAAACCCGTAGCCACACTGACACGCGACGGAAAAGAGACAGATGAGATTATCTCCATTCGCAATCTAAGTCTTCACCTTTACGAGGGAAAGACTCTCTATAACGGCCTCGATTGGGTGGTGCGCCGAGGCGAACACTGGGCTCTGAAGGGAAACAACGGTGCCGGCAAATCGACCCTGCTGAGTCTCATCTGCGCCGACCATCCTGCTGCCTATGCCTGCGACATATCTCTCTTCGGACGACGTCGCGGAACGGGCGAAAGTATTTGGGAAATCAAACGATATATCGGCTTTGTTTCTCCCGAATTTCACAGAGCCTATCGCGAGAACCGTCCGGCCATAGACATCGTGGCCTCCGGCCTTCACGATACCGTGGGTCTCTATCGCCGTCCTCTGCCCGACGATGTGGAGACGTGCCGTTTCTGGATGGACGTTTTCGGCATCGCAGCCTTGGCCGACCGTCAGTTCCTCACCCTCTCCTCGGGAGAACAGCGACTCTGCCTCTTGGCACGGGCATTTGTCAAAGACCCTGCGCTCATCATCCTTGACGAACCTCTTCACGGTCTCGATACCTGTCGGCGCGATTTGGTGCGCGACATCATCAGGACTTTCTGCCAGCGTCCCGACAAAACGCTCATCATGGTGTCACACTATGCCGATGAGTTCCCCGACATTATTGACAATTCTCTAACACTATAAACTTTTTCTATGTTATGAAACAGATGCTTTCCTTGCTGCTCCTGATGGGAGCCTATGCCACTCTTTCGTGCGCACAAAACCGAACTGAAAAAACCGACTATGATTTCTCGTTTGTCAACTCCAAGGACAAAGGCGGAGTCACCGCTGTTCATCCCTCCGATGTATTTGCCGAAGAGAAAGGATGGGGGTACGACTTCGGCACATCATGGGACCAGAAGAAAGGAACCGCTCCTTTCTATTTCTCGGTCAATGTGCCCGACGGCAACTACAAAGTGACCGTGACGTTCGGTTCCAAGCACAGAGCCGGAGCCACCGTATTGCGTGCCGAGAACCGTCGTCTCTTTGCCGAGAATACGGTGACCCGGAAAGGCAAAACCGAAACATGTACTTTTGTGATTAACAAGCGTTCGCCCGAATATGTGCTGAATGGAACTCCCGGCAAGGTGTCGCTCAAACCCCGCGAGAAAGATTACAAGGACTGGGACCAAAAGCTCACCTTCGAGTTCAACGGCGAAGCTCCCTGTGTCCAGTCTCTCAAAATTGAGCGTGACACGACAGCCGTCACGGTTTTCCTCTGCGGCAACTCCACCGTGGTCGATCAGGCCAATGACCCCTACGCTTCGTGGGGTCAGCTCATCACCCGCTGGCTGGGTGACGGCATCGCTATATCCAACCATGCCGAAAGCGGGCTTACGGCTCGTACCTTCATCGCAGGACACCGACTGGACAAAATCCTTTCGATGATAAAGCCCGGCGATTATGTGTTCTGTGAGTTCGGGCACAACGACGAGAAGGAAAAACGTCCCGGCGACGGTGCCTGGTACCACTATTCCTATCAGCTCAAAATTTTCGTTGACCAGGTTCGCAAAGCCGGCGGTAACATCATCTTCTGCACACCTACGGCTCGCCGCAATTTCAATGATGAAGGCAAAATCATCAATACCCACGGTGATTTCCCCGCATCGATGAAAGCTGTCGCCCAGCGCGAGAATGTCCCCCTCATCGACCTCACCGCCGAGGTGACCAAGATGTATGAGGCCATGGGTGTGGAGGCATCGAAGAAAACCCTTGTTCACTATCCCAAGGAGGCCTTCGCTTCAGAGAAGGACTTGGCCGACAATACGCACTTCAATCCCTTCGGTGCCTACGAGGTTTCGAAGATGATTGTCATGGGATGGAAGGAGCTCGGTCTCCCATTGGTCAAGTACGTCCGTACCGACTGGGAAGACTTCGATGCCTCTCAACCCGATGCCCCCGAAACTCTCAACTGGCCCTGGTCGGCTGATGTGAATACCACCAAGCCCGACGGCAATTGAATTAAATGAATTCACAAGACTTCTATGAAAAGATTTTTGTTGCTATTGGCTTCAGCCGTCACACTGACGATGCAAGCCCAAACGGTTCAAATGGTTTGGCCATTGGGTTCGACCGATGGTTTGGATGCATGCGTCAAGAATGGAGACGATGCATATACAGGTCTGGTAACTACCCGACTCTCTGTAGGTTCACAGCTCACGGTTTCAGGAGTGATGACGAGCAGCGGTGCCGATGAAGGATTCACAGCAATCACTTATGATGCACCGTTCACCAAGTTCCAACCGGCCTCAAAGGTTACGGCAAAAAACGGGGCACATCAGGTGACCTATTCCCTTTCTGTCTCCGAAGGACACTCTTTCAAGCCTACCAAGCTGTCGTTCGATGCTGCCCACGTGGGGACAGACAAAGGCAACGTTGACGTATATTACAAGATAGGTAACGAGGCTGAAGTTCTGGTTGCGTCAGCCGTAACGCCCGCTCGCAACAAAGTGCAGAACGGCAATGCCACGGCATATTCCAATCATGCATGGACCTATTCCGACCTTATCATTAACGGAGGCGACCTCACGGTCATTCTCTATGTCTATAACGTCGATACAAATAAGGAAATCGCGTTTCGCAATCTTTCGATTGAGGGCATCGTAGATGAGCCGGTCTATAATCTGAGTTACTATCTGAAGTCATGCACCTGCTCGGCCGGCGATTTGATGCCGTTTATCGGAGAACTCTCCACCGGCGGGGTGGCTTCATTTCCCGGACAGCTGAGCAGCGATCCTACCGATTTCCAAGTGGAAGCCATCGATGGATATACCGCCACAATTACGTATGCCAACCAAGCGGCTACCGTCAAAGTGTTCAAGGCCGAGACGGAGATTTATTCCGTGCGCGTGTTCTTCACCCTCGATGCCTCCGCCATCCATCATGGCACGGCCACGCCTCTCAATCGAGGTTTGCTCCCCATCAAGGTGAGTGGCGGTGTATTCGTCAGCTGGCGTTATCGTCAGGCTGACAACGGTAAATATACCTATCGTCTGCTGCGCGACGGCACAAAGGTCGTCGAACTGAAAGCCAAGACCAACTATACGGATACGAATGGGGGCACAGGTTCGCTCTATTCCCTCGAAGTTTTGGATGCTGAAGGAACTGTCGTAGAGCGACAGGACAACGTAAAGGTGTGGAGCGACCAGACCTTCCGCGTCTATCTCCAAACTCCCGTTTGTAAACGTTTGGCCTGCAGCTATACTCCCAACGACTGTTCGGCTTACGACATGGACGGCGATGGAGAGGTTGAGATTATCGTCAAGTGGGATCCAGACAATTCCAAGGACTCTGCAGGCTCGGGGCAAACGTCGGATGTGATAATCGACTGCTACAAGCTGGACGGAACGCTCCTCTGGCGCATTAATCTTGGACAGAACATTCGTGCCGGAGCCCATTATACCACTTTCCTGTGCTATGACTTCGACGGGGACGGCTTTGGCGAAATGATGGTCAAGACGGCACCCGGCACCATTGACGGCCTTGGCAATTACGTTATCAAGGACGGTGCCGATCCTTCGGTCTCTTATGTCAATGGCAGTGGCAAGATTACTTCGGGTCCCGAATGGGTGAGTGTCTTCGATGGAGTTACTGGCCAAGTGATGGGTACCGCCGACTACTATCCCAAATACGGCGACGAGGAATATGGTGACAGCAAGATGAACCGTTCCGACCGCTACAAGGCTTGTGTAGCTTTCTTGGACGGTTTGGACAAAAATCCGCTTGGAGTTTTCAATCGCGGTTACTACAACCAGTCCTATTTTGCTGCATATCGATGGGATGGCTCTGTATTGACAGAACACTGGCGTCAGGCTTATCGTACCAAGGGACAGGGCCTTTATGGCACGGGTGCTCACTCCGTCACCGTAGGCGATGTCGATGGTGATGGCAAGGACGAGGTCGTCGTGGGCTCAGGTTGTATGGACGATGACGGCTCATGCCTCTGGCGTTTGTCATACGGGCACGGCGACGCCACACACATGGGCGACTTCAACTGGGACAACCCCGGTATGGAGGTTTACATGGTCTATGAAGACGTTGCTCAGGATTGGACGCTCGCCGATGCCGCTACGGGCAAAATAATCGCCGGAATATTGCCTCCCGACAATACAGATACCGGGCGAGGCATAGCAATGGACTGTGACGACCGGCACGAGGGAGCTGAGTTCTTCGACAGCCATTCGGCCAGTATGTATGACCAATATGGGCGTGTGATTTGTCCGTGGCATGTAGGTGCGACGTCCGCGTCGTCGATTAACTTCCGCATCTATTGGAACGGAACACTCTACGACGACTATCACGACCGAGGTCACATCGACACTTGGGACAGCCGCAGCCAAAGCTGGGGACGCACAACGACACTCTATAATTTAAATGGTGGCGCGTCTTCGATAAATTCGACCAAGTACAATCCGAATCTCCAGTGCGACCTCTTCGGCGACTGGCGCGAGGAAGTGGTCTATTGGGGCAGTGATGACAACGGACAGTATCTCAACATCATAGCAACGGTGATTCCCACGGATTGGCGTTTGCCCTATCTGCGCGACGACCATGTCTATGATATGGCCATCGCCTGGCAGAACTCCGGCTACAACCAGCCGCCCCACTTGAGCTACAGCCCTGTGCTCTACTGGTCTGTAGAGAAGGCGTCTGTTGCTGAACTGGACAACTGGGTACCCTATTATACGGACAAGAAACAGACCCTTCCCGAAGGCGTGGAGATGTGGTATGTGCGTTCCTACTCCACCGGTCTCGACGAGGATACAGTTCATCTTGAGAAGTTCGAGTCTGACATCATCCCCGCAGGCAAAGGATTCCTTCTCAAGACAGCATCCGACACAATCTTCCGAACCTTGCCCACCGAGGAAAATGTGACGGTGTCGATGTCCCCGGACCGTCTGTCGGGCACCGATCAGGCCGGCACTGTCAAGTCCGAACTTGAGGAGCTGACTTACTACAATTATGAATTTCGCAACGATGACGTTCACGGATTGGGCTTCTATCTGATAGGCACCGAGGGCGTAGCTATGGATGCCCACACGTCCTATCTCCATATCTATCGCAGCAAAGTCTTCACTCCGTCGCCCTACTATCTGTTGAGCGCCGGCACCTCTTCTGCCATTTCTTCTGTTCGCCACGACAGCAATAAACCCAAGGAATGGTATGACCTGTCCGGTCGTCGTGTTCTGCAACCAACACGCGGTTTCTATATCTGTAACGGCGAAAGAATTTTCCTCAAATGATAATTATGAAACGTTCAACTTTTCTCCTTCTTTCCGTTCTGTCAGTCACACTTCCGGCATCGGCAGCTGACACATTACAGGTTCGTGAGTTCCGTCACGTGGGGCCGCAGGAAGTCCGGATGCCTGTTGAATTTGACAGCGTGGATGTGAAGGGGAAGGCCTTCGATACGAAATCACTGTTGGCGGCTTCGGCCAATAGACAGTTGTCTTCAGACCGTCCGATGGAGCAGGTTGATTCGTTGCCCGCAGGCAATGGCCGAGAGATTCATCTGTTGGGGTTCACACTCCAGGCATCGCGCTTCAGCAAAGGTGCTGTTCTGATTGAAGGACTCAAGCAATGGAAACTCTCCGTTGACGGCACCGAAACGTCCGACCTGAAACTTGTGCCGGGCAATCACGAATGTGTCATTCACGCCATGTCCGACACGGCGGTGCAGACCTTCTCGGTGAAGGTGGCTCTCGACAGTATGGCCCGGATTTCTCCGGTGTCAGACGGAGGGAAGCCTCGTCTGGATTACGAACGGCTGTGGGCCTCAGACCTCAGTTTCGGAGCCGACATATCGCCCGACGGAACCATGTATCGGACAGCCGACTATCATTATGAGAGCGACGGCTCTGGCTACTATACCCGCGAGGTGAAAGATCTTCGCACGGGCGAGACGCTGTGTGACGCTATGAACTGGCAGTGGATGCCCAAGAGCAACCTTCTCTATCGCGAACGCACGCGAAATAAGAACCGAGAGTTGGTGACCCGTGACCCCCGTACAGGACAAGAGACTGTTTTGGCAGAGCATCTTCCCAAGGGGCACATCACCCTTTCGCCCAACGAGGATTTCCTGATTTTCACCATCGAGGAAGAAGGACCTGCCGAGGATACAGGCGTGTTTGAAGTGCTTAATCCCGACGACCGGCAACCCGGCTGGCGCAACCGCAACCGATTGGCTCTCTACCGTCTGTCCGACGGCTTGTTGCAGCCGCTCACTCACGGTTATCGCAATATCACCCTCAACGACATCTCGACCGACGGTCGCACCCTACTGCTCTCACAGCAGGATTTCAATCTGCCCGTCCTTGACAGCGAGGTGACACACAGGGCCTCCACCGTTCAGTCGTTCTTCACGCTGGATCTTGAGACTTTCATTGTCGATACGTTGGTGGAACGCGACGGCTTTGTGGCTCAAGGCATCTTCTCGAGAGATGGACGGCAAGTCATTTTCAAAGGTTCTCCAGACAGCTTCGGCGGCATCGGTCGCAATGTGCCCAAGGGTATGATTGCCAACGCATTCGACTACCAACTGTATGTGCAGGATGTGGCTTCGCACAAGGTGACATCCGTCACTCGGGATTTCGACCCGTCGGTGGAAAATTTCGAATTGTCTCTCTACGATGGCAAAGTCTATTTTACGGCACTCAACAAGGACTCGGTTTCGTTTTACAGACTCGACCCGTCCGACTTCAGCATTAGCGAAATCGCTCAGCCCGAGGAGGTGGTGAATAAATTCAGCCTCGCCCGCACATCCCCCGATTTCACACTGATAGGAGAGGGTGCGCTCAATCAGCGCAGGGTGTATGCAGGCACGTTACCTGCTGTCGGATCCCAGTCGCCGGCTTGCCGGATGCTCACAGATTTGAGTTCCGTGAATCTCGCCGGCCTTGACATGCCTTCCTGTGAAGAGTGGACGTTTCGCAACCGTCGCGGGATGACCATTACCACACGCTATTATCTGCCCCCGTCGTTCGATGCAACCCGTCAGTATCCCATGATTGTCTATTACTACGGCGGCTGCATGCCCACTTCGCGCAACTTCGGACAGAACTGGCCCTTCCCGCTATGGGCTTCGATGGATTATATCGTGCTGGTTGTCAATCCGCGCGGAGCTGCCGGTTTCGGACAGAAGTATTCGGCCTTTCATGTCAACACGGCCGGACGGGAGGTCGCCGACGATATCATTGAGGCTGTTCGTAAGTTTGCGGCTTCCCATTCGTGGGTCAACAGCAAGAAGATAGGCTGCATGGGTGCCAGCTACGGCGGATTCATGACACAGTATCTCCAGACGCAGACCGACCTCTTTGCTTGTGCCGTTTCCCATGCCGGCATCTCCGATCACACTTCCTATTGGGGCGAAGGCTATTGGGGATATTCCTACAGCGAAGTCTCGATGGCGGGCAGCTATCCCTGGAGCGACCGCAAACTCTATGTCAATCAGAGCCCGCTCTACAATGCCGACAAGATTCATACGCCGTTGCTCTTCACCCACGGTACCAAGGACACCAACGTGCCCATCGGCGAGAGTATCCAGCTTTTCACGGCACTCAAAATTCTCGGTCGTGAAACAGCATTCATCGCCTTCGAGGGCGAGAATCATCACATTAAAGACACCGAAAAGAACCACAAGTGGCAGCAGACCCAAATGGCCTGGTTCCAACGTTGGCTCCTCGACGATGACACGTGGTGGTACGAACTCTATCCCAAGAAGAATCTCTGAACCGGATGTTCCGATTTTGGCATCTTATCCGCAATCAGAAGGATGCCTGCAACAACTGAAAAAGCCCGTCAGACCTAAATTGCAAAAGGTCTGACGGGCGTTTAGTTGCTTAAAGGATAACTCCTCGGGTTCGGTTGTCAGTCTTCGGACTTGAGATCGAGTTTGAGCTGGAGTTCGTCGAGCTGGGCGGGGTCGATGGGAGAGGGAGAATCCATCATCATGTCGCGTCCTTGGTTATTCTTGGGGAAGGCGATGCAGTCGCGGATGCTGTCGAGTTCGGCAAACATCGAGACAACGCGGTCCAAACCGAATGCGAGTCCGGCGTGGGGAGGTGCGCCGTATTTGAAGGCATTGATGAGACAGCCGAACTGGGACATTGCTTTCTCGGGTGTGAAGCCGAGGAGTTCGAACATGCGTTCCTGGAGTTTGGAGTCGTGGATACGTACTGAACCGCCACCCAATTCGACACCGTTGATTACGCAGTCATAGGCCCAGGCGCGTACGGAACCCGGCTTTTCGTCAAGCAACGGAATGTCATCGGGGTTGGGCATTGTGAAGGGATGGTGCGTCGCATAGTAACGCTGTGTTTCTTCGTCCCACTCGAAGAGGGGGAAGTCAATGACCCAAAGTGGAGCGAAAACAGAGGGATTGCGCAGCCCCAACCGGTCGGCAACCTCGAGGCGGAGAGCGCAGAGCTGTTTCTGTGTCTTGCGTTTCTCGCCGCAGAGAATGAGCATAAGGTCGCCGGGCTCGGCACCGAAGCGGTCGCACCAAAGGGAGATGGTTTCGGGGGTGTAGAACTTATCGACAGAACTCTTGACGGAGCCGTCGTCGTTCTTGCGAATCCAAATGAGACCCTTGGCACCTACCTGAGAACGTTTGACAAAATCGGTGAGCTGGTCAATTTGTTTGCGGGTGTAGGAGGCACAGCCTTTTGCACAGATGCCGCCGACCCAATCGGCCGAGTCGAACACCCCGAATTGTCCGTCGGGAATGATGTTGACGGTATCGGCGGAATCGTCAAGTTCCTTTTCGAGGGCTTTGCTTTTCAGAGCCACGAATTTCATGCCGAAACGGAGATCCGGTTTGTCAGAACCGTAGCCGTTCATGGCATCGACCCATTTCATGCGGGGGAAAGCTTCGGTGAAGTCTTTTCCCTTGAGGGTGGAGAAGAGGTGTTTCATGAGACCCTCGAACATTCGGATAACGTCCTCCTGGTCAACGAACGACATCTCGCAGTCAATCTGCGTAAACTCGGGCTGACGGTCGGCACGAAGATCCTCATCGCGGAAACATTTTACAATCTGGAAATAGCGGTCCATGCCGGCCACCATGAGAAGCTGTTTGAATTGCTGGGGTGACTGGGGAAGGGCGTAGAACTGACCGGGATTCATACGGGAAGGAACCACGAAGTCGCGGGCACCCTCGGGTGTTGATTTGATGAGGAACGGGGTCTCGATTTCGAGGAAATTTTGGGCATCGAGATAACGGCGGGTCTCAAAGGCCAGTTTGTGGCGCAGCTCGAGATTCTTGCGCACCGTGGGACGACGGAGATCCAGATAACGGTACTGCATGCGCAAATCGTCGCCGCCGTCGCTCTTGTCTTCAATAGTGAAAGGCGGTACCTCGGAGGAGGAAATGACGGACAGAGAAGAGGCTATGATTTCAATCTCGCCCGTGGGAATATTCTTGTTTTTGGATTCGCGTTCGCTGACGGTTCCGGTGACCTGAATCACAAATTCGCGTCCGAGGCGTGAAGCCTGTTCGTTGAGGGCGGCATCTTTCTCTTCGTTGAACACGATTTGGGTGATGCCGTAGCGGTCGCGCAAGTCGATGAAGGTGAGAGCCCCCATTTTGCGTATGCGCTGCACCCAGCCGGCAAGGGTTACCTGCTGGCCTGCGTTGGCGAGACGAAGCTCGCCGTTGGTTTTGGTACGATACATATTAGTTTTGTTTTTTCTATTGTTCGATTCAGAAAATCCAGCAGTTCGGAAATACATCTTGAAATGCTGTTTCAGCTTGCAAATATAGTGCTTTTTTATCAGATACAGGCATAAAATCGTATTTTTTTTGCAATTTCATTTGTATTTTGAGCGATTTTTGAGCGAAAAGGGACTTATATTCCAAAAAGTTATTATATTTGCGCACTAAAACTCGTATTCTTAATATTATATAATATGGAAAAAACGATGAACGAGCTCTTCCAGAAGAGCGTAGTAGAACATTGGGATTTACCTGCGTTTGCCAATTATCACGGCGACAAGTACAAATTCTGTGACGTGGCTGCACTGGTGGCAAGATTCCATGAGACTTGGCGGATGTGCGGTTATGAGCCCGGCTTCAAGTTCGCCATGTGCGGTCGCAACTCGGCGGAATGGGGCATTGCCTACATCGCTGCCATGAGCTATGGAGCAGTAATAGTTCCCATGCTGACCGACTACACTTCTGAGACAATGCATCACCTCATCGAGCACTGCGATGCCAAAATCTTTGCAGTAGATGACCGCATTGCCAAGAAAGTCGATTTTGAACAGATGCCCGGTCTCGATGCCCTTCTTTCGATGGATGCCCGTCCCAAATTGTTGGGCTGCCGAAGCGAGAAATTCAAGAAGGCTTTCGACGCGGCCGATGACACTTACCGCAAGCTGTATCCTCAGGGTATCATGCCGCAGGATATAAATTACTATAAGCAGAAAGACCCCGACCAATTGGTTCTTATCAGTTATACATCGGGCACGACCTCCGATCCCAAGGGAGTGATGCTTCCCGAACGGTCGCTGTGGAGCAACATGGTGTTCATGCACGGTGCTGCCTACACGTTGCGTCCCGGTGACAAAATTGTGAGCTTCCTCCCCGTGGGACACCTCTTCGGCATGACGTTTGAGTTCCTCTATTCGTTCTGCTGCGGTGTGGAGGTTACCTTTATCACCAAACCTCTCTCTCCTCCGCTCATGATGGAAGCCCTGGGCGAGATACGTCCCCACCTCATCGTGATGGTGCCGTTGTTGCTCGAGAAACTGGTGCAGAAGTACTTCCTGCCCGACTACAACAAACCCAAGCTGCGCTCGATGCGTAACCTGCCCTTTGTACGCAACTATGTGAACCGCAAATTCCTCGAGGGAGCTATCAAAGCCTTCGGCGGTCGTTTCTATGAGGTCATAGTGGGCGGTGCTGCCCTCAATCCGGATGTGGAGAGCCTCCTCAAGGAGATACAGTTCCCCTTCACGGTGGGCTACGGCATGACGGAGTGCGCCCCCATCATCACATTCAGCGACTGGCATAATTTCGTGCGCTCGTCGTGCGGTATCGCAGCCGTGAACATGGAGTGCAAGGTGGATAGCAAAGACCCCGAGAAGATACCGGGCGAGCTGCTCTGCAAGGGTATGAACACCATGTTGGGCTATTATAAAAACGAGGAGGCCACGCGTGCCACTCTTGAGCCGGACGGATGGCTCCACACGGGAGACATGGCTGTGATAGATATGTTTGGCAATGTATTCCTGAAAGGCCGTGTAAAGAACATGTTGCTCGGTCCTTCGGGACAGAATATCTATCCCGAGGAAATCGAGATGCGCATCAACCACCTTCCCTATGTGCAGGAGAGTGTCTTGGTGCAGCGTGCCCACAGCAAACTGGTCGCTTTGGTCTATCCCGACCGCGAAGCTGCCAGCATCGACGGTTTCAAGGATGACGACGCCCTCTTGAAGGAGATTACCTCCCACCGCGATGAACTCAACAAACGGTTGCCGGCATACGCCCATGTTTCGAGTTTTGAACTTCAGGAAAAAGAGTTCGTCAAGACTCCCAAGAACTCCATCAAACGCTTTATGTACAAATAATGAGATTCCTGTCAATCTTTTTCGCGTTCATCTTCAGCTGGGTTGTCTCCGACGCTCAGCTGAAGACATCTATCGGCAATCCGGCAGAGATGGCTCGCCGTTTCGCCGAGAGCGAAATGACCCGTTTTCCCGAGGCTTGGCAGTTGGATCACGGCTCGCGACTCTTCTTCGGTTATGCCCAAGGCGTGGGCTGTTGCGCCATGCTTGAAATGTGGAAGGCCACAGGCGAGAGCAAGTACTACGACTATGTGCACCAATGGGCCGACAGTCTTATAGATGCCGAAGGCAACATTTGGAAGTACGACATGGCTTCCTATAACCTCGACTTCATCAACTCGGGCAAGACGCTCTTCGACATGTATCGTCAGACGCACGACAAGAAATACCGCACGGCCATGCAGACACTGCGTCGGCAGCTCCAGAACCAGCCTCGCACGTGTGACGGCGGCTTTTGGCACAAGTTGGTCTATCAGCATCAGATGTGGCTGGACGGTCTCTACATGGCCTCTCCCTTCTTGGCTCGCTACGGAGCTGAATTCAAGGATACAACAGCAACGGGCGAAGCCGTCCGTCAAGTGCAGCTATGTCACCTTCATACTTACGATGAAAAGACCGGACTTTATTTCCACGCCTGGGACGAAAGCCACCGTCAGCGTTGGGCCGATGAGAATGGTCACAGTCCCAACTTCTGGGGCCGAAGTACGGGCTGGTGGTTCATGGCGATGGTGGATATTCTCGACTGGATTCCCGAGGAGACAGAGGGGCGTGCCGACATCGTGACATACATACAGGGTCTGGCCGAAGTGCTTCCCCGCTATCAGCGAGACGGTCTGTGGTATCAGGTGCTGGACTGTCCCGAGCGTGAAGGCAACTTCCCGGAGGCCAGTGTGACCACGCAATTCATGTATGCATACGCCAAAGCTGTGAAGAAAGGTTACATCGACAAGAAATATCTGGAGGTGGCCCGGGCAGCATACGTCGGTTTGCAACGTACACTTCTGGTCGAATTGCCTGAAACCACGGCTCAAGGAGAACCCGTCCTCAGCCTTACGCGCTGCTGTGCCGTGGGTGGCCTGGGCGGTCATCCCTATCGCGACGGGTCGTTCGACTATTATATCCACGAACGCATGCGCGACAACGATGCCAAAGCCACAGGCCCATTCATCATGGGCTGCCTGTGGCTGGCTGAGGATTAAGGATTTATTCAGAAACTCAATCGGGCACCGAAGGTGAAATTGCGCTCCAGACCCCAGAAGCCGCGGAAAGTGGCAAGGTCGTGGGCAGCACCGTCGGTGCCCCGTTCTATATAAACGGCATCGGTGATGTTGCGGCAGGTGATGAAGAGATTCAGCTCCATGTCGCGGGAGAAAGGTCCTGTCCAGCCGACGGTGCCGTTGAGGAGGTGATAGGTGGGGATGCGATAGGAATCGCTGCGATCTGAGGAATTGGTGCGTTTGGACGGTTCGAAGTCGGCATACATCCGGCCGTTCATCTTCCATCCCAACCGTGCGTAGAATCCTCCGGGCATCTTGCAGTCTGCTTCTGCGCCGAGTTGTGTCTGTGGAGCATCGCCCACATGGAGTCCGTCGGCATAGACATTGATTTGTCCGAGGACAACATTGGAATAGGAATCGTAAACGGTAGCTTCCACATCGTTCTGCCATTCCCAATTGGCGAAGTTGGCAAAGGCTGAGAGGCTGAACCGGGAATTGAAATGATGATAGGCGCTTAACTCGATGCCTTGATGGAGAGCATCCAAACCGGTAATCATGTAGCGCACTTCCCCGGCATCGAGTTGTCTGTATTTATTGGAGGTGAGCGTTTTGTCCATCCATTTGGCCATATAAGCCGTGACTTGGACTCCCGTGTTCTCGGTAGCCCAGCGCCAGCCTATTTCTCCGAGGGCATTTTTCTCGTTACGCACGTTGGGCGTTATCTCGTTATTGCCCGACGCAAAATAGGCGCCGGCGTATGGCAGTCGGTCGTACCAGGCTCCGTTGATGTAGAGGCTGTGGTGCCAGTCTATCTTCCAGAGAAATCCGCCTTTGATGCTCCACCCGTGTCCGGAGGCCCAGTCGCTCAGGCAAGCATCTCCTATATAATTATAGGTATCCCAGCGCCGGTGGCGGCTCATCATCCACGAGATTCCGAGGTTGGCATTGAAGCGCTCGTCCTCGTAGGCTGCCGAAGCATAGAGTGTCCCATGGTGGGTGTCGCGTCCGTTGCGGGTGCGTACATAGTCGCCCTCATGGAGAATCGGATTGCGGCCGGCCAGTCCGGCCAGACTTTTGACAGCATAATTCTCATACCAGAAATCGGCCCCGAGCAAATCCGTGATTTGTTCGCGTTCCCAAGTGCCGTAATACTGATAATTTCCACCGGTCGAGAGTGTCCAGCAAGGTGTGAGCTGAAAGTCGCCCTGCAGGATGAGACCTGCCTGGGTATGGCCTGCCTGATAATCGGTGATGATGTTCTGGGCTGCTATGCCGTCGGCGGGCGAAAGAGTGGAAGCTCCGCTCCAAGATGTGTTGTCGGCCAGCATGGAAGCCCAGTCGATGTGTCCGTCCTTGAGATAGGAGGCAATGCTGTTGTCCTGACTCTCGTTCCATCGTCCTCCGCCGTCGGCAATGGCCACATAGACGGCATTGTTCATCTTGAATCGCCCCTTGTTCATGAGGTGCTGGAGCGTGAAGTACGGCTTGAAATAATTGTTTTGGCTGAGGCTGAATCCCTGTCCGTCGCGCACTCCCCAGTTCTTGTTGTAGGAACGTCCGTAACGGTCGATTTCCTCTTTGGAGAGTTTGGTGTTGCGTTGGTCGTGTCGTTCGGGTGCACCCAAAGCTGTGAAGAGAAGTGTGTGACCTGAATGGAAAATCTTTGAGACATTGACCATGTAGCTGAATGTCTTCACATCGCTGCACTCCGGCTGAGCGCTCCCGCCCACATAGCTCAACGTGAAGTTGACAGCCCACCCGTGGGGGAGATGTCCGCTGCTGTAGGAAAGGTAGCCTTTATTGATACCGTAATCGGAACCGTAGTAGCCCAATTCGGTGTGGGGTTTTTCGGTGGCGGAGGCTGTGACGATATTGATAGAGCCGCCCACGGCGTTGTCTGAGAGCATGGTGCGCGAAATGCCTTTCTGAATCTGTACCGCCCAAGTCGCATCGGACAGTCCCATCCAGTTGCTCCAGTACATTGATCCCGAGGTTACACCCGAGATGGGAATGCCGTTGAGAAGGACGGCAACATTTTCCTGTTTGAATCCGCGCATATTGACGGTGGCATCGCCGTAGTTGCCTGTCGAAGAGGTCGCATAGAGCGAGGGAACGTTCTCGAGAAGTTCGGGAAAGTTCTGGGCAGTGGCATTCTGTCGGAGACGTTCGGCCTTGACTGTGGTGGATTGGAGGGGAGACTTGTGTTCGGGGGTAAAAGCGGCTTTGACGGTCACCTCCTGTAGGGTGAGTACCTCATCGCCCCAGGCTACGGAGTCGAGGGGGACGGGATTGGCGGTTTTGGGATTCGGTAACCCGGGGCTGGCAATGGCTGCCTGTGCAGTCACCGTGAGAATGGCCATGCCCCCAAAAAGTAAGTGCATCTGTTTCATTTTCTGTAAAACAAACTTAAACGGTTGATACTTTGTGGCACACCATTCAGGGTTGTTTTGACGAAAAGAAAAAGATACACCTGACTTCCGGTTCGGAGAGATGGGAAACATCCGAAGAGTCTGATCCGCTGCATACTCTCGCATTGGGCGCAGAGTGAAGCTTAGGGTAGGCCCTGCCGAAGTTCTCATCGCCGCACGGCTAACGACCGGGCGACAACTCCGAGAACGGTTCTTCTTCCATCCAGACTATACTGTCGGTATGGGAATTGCACCCATTCCTGCTTCGCCTTGCGGCTCGGCTCGCGGACTGTACCGCCGATCGGGAATTTCACCCTGCCCTGAAGATGTTCTGTCGAAACGACGGTGCAAAGATAAGGCAAACGGATGGAAAATGCAAATGATTGTTCCGGAATTTTGCAAAAACTGCACATAATTCTCGCGATTGTGCAGAAAAAACTTTATTTTTCGATGGTCCAAAGGTCGCGACCGAAGCGATCCTGTTCGCGCCAAGTGATTGTGAGCGGTTGCGAAAGGAAGATGTCGCGATGGAGGATTGTGAGCACATTGCGGGCAGCCATCTGTTCTGACAGGAGAGGCGATGCAGACGACGGCAAGAATGTCGAGGCTTTGGCTTTGTGGATGAACTCAACGTGCTGTCCGCTGCGTTTCACGCTGTAATGGTCGGCTGTGTGGAAGGTGTAGTAAAGTTCGGCCACGGCGAAGAGCTCTGCATAGCTGAGTCCGTCGTAATAGAGGTGGGAGCCGTTCTGATAACGCAGGCAACGGGTGCCGTCGGTGAGCGTGAAGAAACGGTAGGGGTTGGCCCTGCGGGCTTCGGCCAGTGAGGCGGGGAGGGTGGTCTGCGGAGAACGCTTGCGGGGCAGAATATAGACGGAAATGTTTTTTTTGCCCAGCGAAGAGAGAATATCCGTCACTGTCCGTCGGGCCTGTCGTTCGGCTTTGTCCCAACAATCGGATTTCTCGCATTTCCAAAGCATGAGCGCATTGGCCCGAGTGGAAAGCTCTTTTTTCTCGGCAGAGGTCCATTTCCCCTGTTCGATGGGGATTCTCCGTTCGGCATCGCTCACGAGCCATTGGTCTTTGTTGAGAATCTCAATCGGAGGCAGGGTGACCCAGACGCTGTCGTTACGTTCTTCGTACCAGGTCGAATCGCATTTCGTGAGATCCACGCCCAAATCGAGGCGGGCGGGATAGACCGCGCAAATCTGATTCTCGTCATATCCGAAGATGCCGGCATCCTGTTTGGTTTGCGACACCATCAGCTCCTTGTACCATGAGAGCACTTTCAGTTTGCGTGTCTGTGAAATGTCGGTGACGGAGATTTTTCCTACGGTAACAGTTCTTTTGCCGAACGAAGGTACACACGTTTTCCAGAACAAGGTAACGGCAACGGCCACAATCGTCACCACCACCGCCCAGCGGTAGCGCCAAAGGAAAGCCGCAATGCGGATTGCCTTCTCCCAAAACGATGATTGTTTCTCAGTCAATGACCAGTCTCCTTAAATCTTCTTCTGTATAGACTTTCGAGTTTTCGAACACCGGAGTCAGTCCCATCGGACGCAGCAGGTCGCGAATGGTCCGCCGGACTTCTTCTTCGGCTGGGGCAATGAGGTCGAAGCGGGAAAGGGAATTCTGTATTTTGGTCAGTCCCCGTGCCGCCAATTCGGTCTCCTCGCTCGCTTTGAACGGGTCTCGCAGTCCTGAAACATCGGACACGATTTCATCGCTTAAGATACGTGTCCCCTCGATTTCGATTTGCGGATCCGGCAAGGTGATGTAAGCTTTGCCGTCCGCAACCCGCAGATTTTCCACCTTCGAGAGGTCGTACCCCACTTTGATGTGGGCTTCGACGGGAACGAGGATGTTGCGATTGCCGAAAAGACTGCGCAGCGACCCCTTGGCATCCCGGGATTCGACACAAACCTCGGCGGTGGTTTCGAGGGTATAGAGCATGGGTGTGGCATCGAGAGCATCAATCACTTCCTGTTCGCGCTGGGAGTGCGAACAGGAAGCGAAGAGAGCTATGAGCAGCCACGCCGTGCGTTTCATTTGCGAACGATGGTTTGATGACGGTCGGGACCGACGGAGAGAATTGTAATGGGGGTCTCGAGTTCCTTTTCGAGGAAGGCGATGTAGTCCTTGAATTCCTTCGGGAAGTCGGCTTCGGACTTGCATTCCGAGAGGGACGTGTTCCAGCCCGGCAACTCCTTGTAAATAGGATGGATGGTGTCGTCAATCTCGAAGGGGAACTCCGAGGTCACGCGTCCTCCGATTTCGTAAGCTGTGCAGGCCTTGATGACGGGGAAGGTGTCGAGTACGTCACTCTTCATCATGATGAGCTGTGTCACGCCGTTAATCATGATGGAATACTTGAGGGCAACGAGGTCAATCCAGCCCGTACGGCGACGACGCCCCGTGACAGCCCCGAATTCGTGGCCGATGGAGCAGAGTTTTTCGCCATCGGCATCGAAGAGTTCGGTGGGGAAGGGACCGGAGCCTACGCGTGTGCAGTAGGCTTTGAAGATGCCGAACACCTCGCCGATGTTGCGGGGAGCTACGCCCAGACCTGTGCAGCAGCCTGCGCAGATGGTGTTGGACGAAGTGACAAAAGGATAGGAGCCGAAGTCGATGTCGAGCAACGTTCCTTGGGCACCCTCGGCGAGGATGCTCTTGCCGGCGCGAAGGGCGTTGTTGACTACGTGCTCGGAGTCGATGAACTCAAATTTCTTGAGGAACTCGATAGCCTGCAACCACTCCTGCTCGAGGGCTGTGATGTCGTAGTCGTAGTTGAGACTGCGTATCATCTTCTCGTGACGGGCCTTTGCAGTTGCATATTTCTCGGCAAAATTCAGTTCGATGTCGCCCACGCGCAGGCCGTTACGTGAAATCTTGTCCGTATAAGTGGGACCGATGCCTTTGCCGGTCGTGCCGATTTTGCCGGCGCCTTTGGCGGCCTCGTTGGCAGCGTCGAGGATACGGTGGGTCGGCAGGATGAGGTGAGCCTTGCGCGAGATTTTGAGCTGGCGCGTGATATCGTGACCCGAAGCCGCTAGTTCCTGAGCCTCCTTCATGAAGAGGAGCGGGTCGAGCACAACGCCGTTGCCGATGATGTTGATTTTACCTCCCTGGAAAATACCGGAGGGAATGGAACGGAGCACATATTTCTGTCCGTCAAATTCGAGGGTGTGACCGGCGTTGGGTCCGCCCTGGAAACGAGTAACGATGTCGTAGCGCGGGGTGAGCACGTCAACAACTTTGCCTTTGCCTTCATCTCCCCACTGGAGACCGAGAAGGATGTCAACTTTTTGCATAGTTTTGAAATATTAAGTTTTCTTTGTTTCCGAAATTTTCTTGGTTTTCTTTGAGTCTGTTTGGGAAGTCCCGGCTTTCGCGGTAGTCTCCGAAGTCCGTTTTGGGGGATTGGGGACATGCTGGCGCCGTCGTTCTTCCATTCGTTTGATGGCTTTGCGTTCTGCATCCTGACACTTTTTGCAGATGCCGTGAACCACAAACGAGATTTTCTCGATGCGGAAAGTTTTGGGCACACCTTCCAGCCATTCCCCTATTTCCTCGGGGCGGTTGATGGCGGTGACTTTTCCGCAGTACCGGCACACCGTGAAGCCGTGGGGCTGTTGGTGGATGGTTCGCTCGTAGAAACTCATTCCGCCCTCGATGAGGGACACCTGACGGACGAGTTTGGCTTTGACGAGCAATTCAAGCACGTTGTAAACCGTAGTTTTCGACACATGCATATCCATATCCATCAGCTGATAGAGTGTTTCTATATCCACCGGGCCGTTGAGGCGGTAGATGGTTTCCAGAACGGCTTTGCGTTCCACCGTCTGTCTCAGCTTGTTCTTTTTGAGATAAGCTTCGAGTGTCTGGAATGCTTCGTCAATCCATTCGGATTTTTTGCGCAGGCGCAGTTCGCTCACCATGCGGTCGCGTTGGTCGGAGGGCGTTCGTTTGGTCATGAGAGATAGAGACTTGCAGCCGTACGCAACGCGATGTCGCAACGGGTGTCGTTGAGAATACGGGCGGCTTTCTCCCGCAAGGAAGGAGCGCCCAACCGTGTAGCAAGCTTGAGGGCCGTGTAGAGTCTGCGGCGGTCGTCGCTTTTGGTCAGGGTGTCGAGCAAATCCTGAACGTAAGGAACCCGGGCGAGAAGATTCATGACCAACTGGTCGCTAATCTCATCGTAAGGAGCTTCTTCCGTCCACCGTTCAGCCGTTGGGCGGGTAAAAGTGCCGATGGGATAGAGCCGGGTGGCCAACATCTTCGACTCGCGGATGTCTTCCTGCCAAAGCGTTTCAGCCAGTTCGTCCGACGGTTCGTAGAGAGCCGCCACGTCCTTGAGCCGCATCGAAGGAACCCCGAAAGCCAGTTTGTAACTGACTCCGTGGGCACGCAGCGATGCGCTCACGTCGGCATTCATCTGCCTGCGGAACTGCGCATGAATTTCGCTCAGGAGCTCGGGCTGTATCATTTCGTGAGGGGTGAATAGTCGCGGCTGTAGCGGAGCATCTGTTCAACATAGCCTTCGCCGTACTTTACCTTGACATCGGAAATCTCGCCGGACGCATCCCTGACGAGTTCGTAGCGGGGATTGACGAAACCTTTGTAGGGAGCGATGTTGAGGGCCTGATAGCGGGCGAGAATTTCACTGTGGAGTTCGGGGTCGATTTTCACGCCGTAATTCTCCACCAGCTTGCGACCGGCTTCGAAATCGCCTTCCGACTTGATGCGCTGCACTTCGGCAAGCAACTTTCCGAAGAGTCCGCGAAGCTTGTCGTAGTCGTTGACTTTGATATAGGTTTTGTCGTCGCGTTTCTCCATCGTCACTACGCCTTCGTCCTGACCGTGCTCATAGACCCAGTGGGCGATGAAAGCACGGTTACGCATGTGAGCCTCCTCGATGTTGTCGCCGGGTTTGATGCGCACCGTCTGCGTCATCATGCCGTTCAGCATGTAGGAGTAATACTGAGCCTTGTAGGCTTCGTTGTCGGGCAGGATGCCGAGTTCAACAAGTTTGGGATCGGCGATGTAATAAAGGGCAAAGAGGTCGGCGCGGCCTTCTTCGAGGGTGGAGCCGTAAGCCTTCAGACAGTCGGGGTCTGTGCCGGGAAGCAGTTGACCCGAGGCGTGCCCCAGACATTCGTGGAGGTCGGTGTGGACGTTATCGGACAGGTAGCCGTATTTCTTGGCGCGTTCGCGTTCTTCATCGCCCGCATAGAATTCCACGCCGAATCCGTTGCCTTTGGCGGCCTGGTCGTAGGCGTAGGTGATGTTGTCGATGGTCACCGACTTGGAACCGTGTTCAGCCCTGATCCAGTTGGAGTTGGGAAGGTTGATGCCGATGGGTGTCGAGGGATAGCTGTCGCCGGCCAGAATGGCTGCGGTGATGACTTTGGCCGTTACGCCCTTCACCACGGGTTTGCGGAAACGGGGATCCACCGGCGAGTGGTCCTCAAACCACTGGGCATTGTTGGCTATGATGTGGGTGCGGGCCGTGTTGGCCGAATCGAGGAAATTGACCATTCCTTCCCACGAGCCGCGCAGGCCGAGCGGGTCGCCGTAGCTTTCGATGAAACCGTTGATGAAATCGACTTTCGAGTCGAGGTCTTGAACCCACTCGATGGAATAATCGTCGAAATCGCTGAGGTTGCCCGATTCGTAGTATCGAATCAGTTTTTCAATGACACTCTTCTGACGCCCGTTCTCTGCGTATGGGAGAGCCTGACGCAGGTTCTCCACAATCTTGACGATGGCAGCCGCGTAGCCGCCTGTTGTGGTCCAAGGCTGCTCCACGATGTTGCCTTTGCTGTCCTTGACGAGTTTTGAGTTGAGACCGTACATCACGGGATGATTCTTCGACCCCTTCTTTTTGAGACGTGCATAATAGGCTTCGACTTCGTCTTGGGTAACGCCTTCGTAGAAGTTGCATGCCGAGGTGAGAATCAAATCTTCGCCGTCGGCCTGGTTGACGCGAACGGGCATATAATCCTTGTCGAACATCACCCGCTGAATCTCGGGGTTGGCCCAGATGTCTTTGGCTTTCTGTTCCGAGGCGGGGAGGGCTTCCACCTGCGCTTCGAAGAATTCCTTCGAGAATTCGGGATTGAATTTGGCGGTCGAATAGTGGTGATGCAGACCGTTGGCGAACTCTACCTGCTTGAAGTAGGTTTCAAAGGCTTTCCAGTCGGCACTGTCCCGGTCGCCTTCGAAGTGGGTGTAAACCGACTCAAGGAGTTGGCGCACCCGGAGGTTGTATTTGCAGTTCTGATCCCACAGGATGTCGCGTCCCCAAAGGGCTGCTTCCTGGAGATAATAGACCAGAGTTTTCTGCTGGAGGGAGAGGTTGTCGAAACAGGGAACCTCATAGCGTAGCACTTGGATATCGGCGAAACGGTCCAAAGCCCAATCATTGGCAACGGGAGCGGACGTTTCGGGTTTGTCGTTTTGAGGCGCACAGGCGCTGAGCATCAAAGTTGACATTGCAAGGAGTGATAGTTTATTCATTTTTTTTTGTTGTTATTTCGATATCTCGTTATCTCGATATTTCGTTATTTCGATATTTCGGGGGCCGGATGGCCGTGCCAAATCGGTGCAAAGATAATAAAAAAAACTCAAATTCGGGGGTTCTTGGCCCAAGAATTTGAGTTTTTGCTTACTTTTTGCCTTTTTTGTAGCTGTGAAAGCTCTTTCCGGTGTCAAATTTGCGCGCATATTTGGGTTTTCTGCCGGCTTTGTCGCCGTCGGCGGGGAGTTCGTCGGCCACGGAAACAATGACCTGCCTTCCTTTCCAATCTGCTCCCGTCATGTCTTTCACCACGAAACGGGCATCCCGCTGCGGCACTTCGAAGAAAGAGAAGTTGGTGAGCAGGTCGATGCGTCCCATTTCGATGCGGTGGTGCACGAGCGAATTCATGAGGGCGATGAGCTGTTTGGGGAAGAGGCCGTCCCGCTTGCCGAGATTGATGTGAAGTCGGGTGAATCCGGCCTCGGCAGTGTGGGATGTCTTCTCGCGGTCGCTTTGTCCGCTGCGCGATTCGTATTTGCTCTCCCGTTTGCGCTTGCCTTCGTGTTCCTCGGGGATGTCGAGGTCGGCAGTGTCTTTGTAGTATTCAATCATGCGGTTGAATTCGAGCGACACGATGCGTTTGATGAGGTCTTCGGTCGAGAGCCACGAGAGTTTCTTGTAGATGGGTTCGAGGAAATGCTGGATTTCGTCTTCTTTGACCTCCACTTTCTCCAGACGGTCGGCCAGCGAGAAGAGCTGTTTCTCGGTGATGCGTTCGGCGGTGGGGACCAGTCCTTTCTCGAATTTCCGTCCGATGACCTTTTCGATTTCGGCCAAACGGCGGCGTTCTTTGATATGGATGATGCAAATCGAAGTGCCCCGTTTGCCGGCACGGCCTGTACGTCCCGAACGGTGGGTATAAACCTCGATGTCGTCGGGCAGTCCGTAGTTAATGACGTGAGTCAGGTCATCCACGTCCAAGCCGCGGGCGGCTACGTCGGTGGCAACGAGGAGTTGCAGGTTGCGGTCGCGGAATTTCTGCATCACGAAGTCACGCTGCTGTTGGGAGAGGTCGCCGTGCAGGGCATCGGCATTGTAGCCGTCGGCCAGAAGTTTGGAGGCTATTTCCTGGGTATCCTGCCGGGTGCGGCAGAAAATGATGCCGTAGATTGAAGGATAGAAATCGACGATACGTTTCAGGGCTTCGTATTTGTCCTTGGCATGCACCAGGTAATAGACGTGCTTCACGTTGGCCGTGCCCTCGTTCTTGTGGCCGATGGTTATCTCCACGGGGTTGTGCATATACTGCCGGGCAATACGGGCTATCTGTTCCGGCATCGTGGCCGAGAAGAGCATGGTGCGGTGGTTGTCGGGCACTTCTTCCAGGATTCTTTCGATGTCCTCTTGGAATCCCATCGAGAGCATTTCGTCGGCCTCGTCCAACACCAGTGTGTTGATTCTGTGGAGTTTCACGGCACCGCGTTCGATGAGATCTATCAGCCGTCCGGGGGTGGCTACCACCACGTGGACACCGCGTCTCAGGGCACCCGTCTGCGACCCGATGCTCGAACCGCCATAGACGGGAAGAATCGAGATGCCTTTGAGATATTTGGCAAAGTCCTGCAAGTCGCCCGCTATCTGGAGACAGAGTTCGCGCGTGGGGGCGAGAATGAGGGCTTGGGGTTCGTTGGCTCCGAGGTTGACATTTTGCAGCAGGGGGAGACCGAAGGCAGCTGTCTTGCCCGTGCCCGTCTGGGCCAGGCCGACCACATCGCGCCCTTCTCCGTCTTGGGTATGGCCGAGAATGACCGGAATCACTTGAGCCTGGATGGGCATCGGCGTTACGAATCCCATCTCCTCGACGGCTCGCAACAACGGGGGAACAATGCCTAAACTTTCGAAGGCAGGAGTTTCCACAACTGCTGCCGTTTCGTTTTGATTTTCTGAATTCATTGGTTTTATTTCTTGATTTTAAGTACAACGACGCTTGTGGCCACGAAACCCACCAGGGCCACGGCCGTCAGCGTCCAAATAACATCTGTCCAAATCAGACGGACAGGATATGCATCCACCACATAGGCTCCGCCGTCGCCCAGGGAGAGCAAGCCGAAGTGTTCCTGCAACAGGCAGAGCACCATGCCGATGACGATGCCGGCCACAGCACCCGTTCCGGAGATGAATGCGCCCTCCCAAAGGAACACTCTGCGCACAAAGGCATTGTCGGCTCCCAGGTCGCGCAACGTTTGGGTTTCCTGCTGCTTGTCGATTTGCAGCATCGAGAGGGCTCCGATGATGTTGAACGAAGCGATGAGGAGAATGAAAATGATAATAAGGAATGTAATCCACTTTTCAATCTGCATGATGCGGAAAGCGTCTTCATGCAGCGCATAACGGTCCATCACCCGGAATCCGGGGAGACGTTCTCCCAGCTTGCGGGCGGTTGCCCGGGGGGACGCTCCGTCGGCCAGTTTTATTTCGTAGGCCGAGGTGAGCAGCGTGTCGCCCAGCAGATGTCGCACGAAGGGAAGCGGCGTGATGAGCATTTCGTCGTCGTAAACTGCCTGACGCACTTCGAACAGGGCTTCACACCACAAGCGGCCCTCCCGGAAGGCGTCTTCGGCGTTGAGCAGCGAGATTTTGCCTTCCCTCACCGGACAAAACACTTCGACCGGAGTGGCAAACCCCGGGGCTGTGCGCAACTGGTAGGCAATGCCGATACCCGCAATCACGTTGGCCTGCATCGGGAGATTCGTGTCGTAGGCTCCCAGGATGGTTCGTGCTGTCACCGTGTCTCTCAGGATGATGCTGTCGATGTGGGTCACCGTCCCGTAGTTCGTATCCACGCCCTTCAGCCGGGCGGGAATCTGCTGGCGGTCGTTGGTGGCCAACACATCTTCGGTGAGCGTGGCCGACAGGGTCTCCACTCCCTCGGTGCCGAGGATGATGTCACGGAGCGATTCCGTGTCGCTGAACGTTTTTCCCTCGCGGGGCACCAGTGTCAGGTCGGCATCGAATTCCGAACAGAGATCGGCCACCAGTGCTTCGAATCCGTTATAGACCGACAGCGCACAAATCATGGCTGCCGCAATCACAGCGACACCCACTGCTGCCACCACAGTGATGGCATTGATGGCCGTGTGACTCTTGGCAGAAAAGAGATAGCGCAGGGCGAGGATTCTGCTCAGCATTTATTTTTTCAGCAGTTGGTCGATGCGTTCCAGGTAGTCGAGCGAGTCGTCAATGATGAACCTCAGTTCAGGCATCACACGCAGTTGGTATCTTACCTTTTGGGCAAGAGAGAAGCGTATCTTCGACTGCTGTTCGTTCACATTGTCGATGATTTCCTTGCCCCGTTCTGAGGGGAATACGCTGAGGAATACCTTGGCCATACTCAGGTCGGGTGATGTGCGTACAGCACTCACGCTCACGATGAGTCCCTGCGTCTTGGCCGTTTCCTGGCGCAGTATTTCGCCCAGCTCCTTTTGGAGGAGGCGATTCACTTTGTCGAGTCTTGTATTGTCCATTCTTTTTTTCTGATTAAAGTCAGGCCGTCGCGGAGCGGAAGTATCACCGTCTCCACCTGGTCATCTGCAGCCACCATGTCGTTGAAGGCGAGAATGCCCTGGGTTTGGGTGTCGCTTGGTTTCACGGGCTGAACCACCTTGCCGCCCCAGAGGGTGTTGTCGGCCACGATGAGTCCGCCGGGTCGCATCAGTTCTATTACCTTATTATAATATAAAGGGTAGAGCCTTTTGTCGGCATCCATGAAGCAGAGGTCGTAACCGGCTTTCAGCGCAGGCAGGATTTCGAGGGCATCGCCTATGTGAAGCCGGATATATTTTCCCAAGGGGGAACCGGCAAAGACTTCGCGGAGGAAATCCTCCAGCTCGTCGAATATCTCGATGGTGTCTATCTCGGGTGCGTTTCCTTCACTGTCGGGGGTCATTCCCTCTGCCAGCGAAAGGGTCGCATAGCCCGAGAAGGTGCCCAATTCCAACACACGGTGGGCGTCAGTCAGGCGGCAGAGCATCTTCAGGAGCCGGCCCTGGAGGTGTCCCGAGCACATTTGGGAATAGGCCAGCCTCAGATTGGTCAGCCGGTGCACTTCCTTCAGGTATTCGGGCTCGGCTTCGATGTGCTTCAGGATATATTCATCCATCAGCCTGTCGGCCTCTTCCCATCGCATCACATCGTCGGTCATCAGTCTTCTTCGACGTATCCGTCGCGCGTGTTGAGGATATGCTCGATGGTGTTGATTTCCATGAATGCCGCCCCTTTGTCGGTCGAGCCGCCCACGTAGGCTATCAGCTCGTCTTTCTTCACTTTCTGGTCTTCGAGCAGGGTCATCAGGCCGCGGAAGAGGAAGTTGCGTACGTTCTTGTCCTTCTCGCTGCGGATGTACATGGGCTCCACGCCGTAGCTGAGGGCCAGCAACCGTGCGGTGAAATGATGATAGCAAAAGGCATAAATCGGCACATGGGCACGATAGGAACAGAGCGTTCTCGACGTGTTGCCCGTGCGATTGTCGGTCACGAGGGCTTTCACGCCCAGACTCTCGTGGGCGATGGCTGCATGTTTGCAGAGGTAGCTCGTCACCGAGGGAGACACCTTGCCGAAGTGGGAGGGCATGTGGTACTCCTCGCTCTCATACTGTGCCTCGGCCTCGCGGCACACTTTGGCCATCGTCTCGACAGCCTCGCGGGGGTAGGCGCCATAGGCCGTCTCGCCGCTCAGCATCACGGCGTCGGTCTGGGCAAACACGGCGTTGGCGATGTCGGAAATCTCGGCTCTCGTGGGACGCGGGTTCTTTATCATCGTGTGGAGCATCTGTGTGGCTACTATCACGGGTTTGTTGCGGCGCATACATTTGCTGATGAGCATTCTCTGGATGCCGGGAATCTTCTCCTGGGGAACCTCGATGCCGAGGTCGCCTCGGGCCACCATCACACCGTAAGCCACGTCCAGAATCTCGTCGATATTGTCCACACCTTCCTGATTCTCGATTTTGGCGATGATTTTGATGGGGGAATGGTGGCGGTCCAGTATCTCCTGAATGTCGAGAATGTCCTGCTTGGAGCGTACGAACGAGTGGGCGATGAAGTCTATCTTCTCACTGATGGCGAGGTCGATGTTGTGGCGGTCCTTCTCGGTGAGCGAGGGCAGTTTGATGCTGACTCCCGGCACATTCACGCTCTTTCTCTGGGCCAGTTCTCCGTGATTCTGTGCTTCGGCCAGGAGATACTCCGTTCCGTCGCCGGTCTCTTTGCCCGTCACGAGGAAATCTATCTCTCCGTCGTCGATGAGCACGTGAGCTCCCACGGGCACGTCTTTGCAGAAGTCTTTGTAATTCATTGCAATCACGTCCTGTGTGGTCTTGCGGTCGGGGTCGCCTGTCATCTTCACCTTGTCGCCGGCCTCGAAGGTGAGGTGTGTGCCTTCGGGTGTGGTCAGCACGGTCGTGCGTATCTCGGGACCCTTCGTGTCGATGAGAATCGGTATCATGTCGCTCACCTCGCGCACGTTCGATATCAACTTGCGGAGACCTTCGTCGGTGGCGTGGGCTGTGTTCATTCTCACTACGTTGAGGCCTCTCTCATAGAGGTCTCTGATAAAATCGACATCACAGCGGATGTCGCTGATGGTACATACTATTTTTGTCTTCTTCATAATTTCTTCAAAATGCTTTCTACGGCCAAACGGTAGCTTTCCAGCCCGAATCCGATGATGATTCCGCTGGCGGCGGGGGAGAGGTGGGAATGGTGACGGAACTCCTCGCGCTGATGCACGTTCGAGATGTGAACTTCAATCACGGGAGTTCGGATGGCACGGATGGCATCGGCAATGGCCACCGAGGTGTGGGTGTAGGCTCCGGCGTTCAGCACGATGCCGTCAGCCTCGCCGAAACCCGCGCTGTGCAGGCGGTCGATGATGTCGCCTTCGTGGTTGCTTTGGTAGTAGTCGATTTCCGCCTCGGGATAAGCTTCACGCAGTTTCTCCAAGTAGGTTTCGAACGTACTCGACCCGTATATGCCCGGTTCTCTTTTGCCCAACAAGTTCAGGTTGGGACCGTTAATAATCAAAATTTTTTTCATTTTTCTATAGAAATTTGGTGCAAAGATAGCACTTTTTTGTCGAAAAATGGGTAATAATTCGTCCATAAACGACATTTTCTGCACAAAAGTCTTTGTAATGTGCCGAAAAAGCCTTATCTTTGCCCCCGATGCAGAGGATTACAGAACTTTTTGAAACCTATTTGAAGTTCGAACGCAACTTCACCGACAATACGGCCATGGCCTATGTGAGTGACATTACGAAGTTGGAGAACTTTCTGGCCGACCGCTCCGTCCCTCTCGAAAAAGCCGGGACCATGGAGGTCGAGGCTTTTCTGGTGTCTCTCCACGAGTTGGGGATTTCTCCCGAGTCGCAGGCACGTATCCTGCAGGGCATCAAGGCGTTCTATCGGTTCCTGCTCTCGGAACGCTACATCGACAGCGACCCCTGCGAACTGATTGAAGCGCCCAAGAAACGGCAGCACATTCCCACGGTGCTGACCCTCGATGAGGTCAATCGTGTCATATCCATGCCCGATGTTTCCACCGCCCTGGGTCAACGCAACAGGGCCATCTTGGAGACGCTCTACAGCTGTGGCCTCCGTGTGTCGGAGCTCATCGACCTGCGTTTCTCGCGCATCTTTGCCCGTGAGGGCTACATCATCGTCGTCGGCAAGGGGCGCAAGGAACGTCTCGTGCCCATCTCCGAGAGTGCGCTTCAGGAAATCGAAAATTACCGCGCCTTCCGCTATGAAACCGACGTGCAGCCCGGATTCGAGGATTGTGTTTTCCTCAACCGGTTCGGACGTGCAATGACGCGCATCGCCGTTTTTAATGTCGTCAAACAGTATTGTGCCGAAGCCGGCATCCGCAAGGATGTCTCTCCCCACACTTTCCGCCACACCTTTGCCACCCATCTCCTCGAAGG
>FLNY01004241.1_pt1 | contig 93636 bp, 73 predicted proteins | sample 1140381 | NCBI WGS metagenome assembly FLNY01 (sample SAMEA3878172, study PRJEB12797) | bioreactor metagenome | biome: Moose rumen | place: Sweden | collected 2011-10
GACAATAGTATGTGTATGCAGAAAGAAGAAGGCCGCTTTATTCGTGCTACTGGTGTGAAAGCTTGTCTGCCAACAGGACGTAGTCCACGGCATTGACCTTGCCGTCTTCGTTGACATCTGCTGCCCAGCGGACGGCAGAATCGTCTGGCAGGTTGACGATAATGCGTTGCAACAAATCAAGGTCTGCTGCATCTACTGCTCCATCATCGTTGACATCACCCCGCTGATAGCCTTGGTCGGCATATTCCTTGTCGGTGAGCGGTACAATATTGGCAAAGTCCTGCCATACGGCCATCTGCTTGTACTTCTGCAACGTCTCGGCAGGAACATGCAGGGTGCAGTGTTTCTGGTCGTTCAGTGTGAAGGCTCCTTGCTCGGCCAAAGGGGGTTCGGAGGCAAAGACATAAAGGTCGGAAAGGGAACAAAGATGCTGCATGGACGTGGAGCAGACGGTGCGGACGCGATGCGGCAATATAACCGAAGGAAGCGAGGCGCAGCAGTAGAAGGTCATGGAATCAACAATCTCAGTGCCTCGTGGCAGCGAAATCTGTTTCAACGAGGTGCAGGCCGCGAAGGCTGTAAAGGTGATGCCTTTCAACCCCTCAGGCATATCGACCCATTGGAGTCCTGTGCATCCAAGAAAGGCGGAGGCGCTGATGGCCTTGACAGTAGAAGGCAGCTTGACAGACCTCAGCCCTTCGCAACAGTAAAAAGCGTTCGGGCCTACGGAGACGACATTGTAGGTACGACCTTCATATATGACCTGTTCCGGCACGACAACATCGCCCGAATAGGAAGGCTCGAGGGTTTTGCTGTCTTTGTTCGTCACGTAGGCAAAGCGAGAACCGATGATGCCAATATAGACGCCATCCACCTCCAACTCGTAAGCACGGAGCAGGGAGCTGGATGCCAGAGGCAGCCACAGGAGCAGACAGGTGAGGAAGCGGCGCATCTTAGAAGTCATAGAACATTTCATATACAGCTTCAAGCTGCGGATACATCCATCGGGCAAGACGTTCGCCACCGGCATCGTTGAGGTGCAGACCATCCTTGAAGAACTTACGGTTCTCTGCTCCGACCTCCGTCATAGGGCTTAGGCCGGAGTAGCTGTAGGCATCAAGCACGATGAGAGAATAATAGGCAGCTACCTCGCGTATGGCATTGACGTACTCGCGGAATGTCTTGCCCGTAGTGGCATTAGTGCCTTCCACGAGTGACTTGTCACTGTTGATGGTGTACTCTGGAGTGTCAATCTCCGTGCCATGGTGAATGGGAAGCATCACGACGACGGGAGTGCCACGCTTCATGAAACGGTCATAGAGCCCTTTGAACAAGCGATGGAGGCCGGCATAGAAGGTGTATTTCCCTGTCTTTGGGCCATCGGTGAAAGCACCGAATTCAGCCGTGTTGGCATGACCGAAATCGTTGGTACCTCCGAAGACTATCACGAGGTCGTTGGTCAAGGAAATTTTGGTGTAACGCTTTTCGAAAGCATTTGAGTCGCTGCTGCTCCGTGCAGCCAGATGCGTGGCAGAGATGCCGTAGTTCATAGGCGTGCAACCAGTCAGGCTGGCAAAGGAGTTGACGTATTGGCCGTACTCTGTGATGCTGTCGCCAAAGAACGCTACTTTCTTTCCCTTCCAATGGGACTCGCGCGTCTGTGCAACATAGATGGTGTCCTTCTGTGCAGCAAAGTAGGTGGCATCCACCTCTGAGACATCCTTGACGACAACAGAATCTATCTCGCTGACAGGAACGGCATGGGGCAGTTCCGTCTGCCTGTAGAGAATGGTGGCATACTGCTGTGCCCACATAGCAGGGCACAGCAGTAGCAGCATTGAAAGGGAACGAAGTCTCATTGTTATCTTATTATTTCTTTACCAGCGTGGCATTGTCGACAAGGATGTCTTGAGCCTCATACTGGGCACTGGTATTGCTCCTCGGATTCATGATGATGAGGCAGAGCGTGGTCTCCTCTGTCAGTGTGAACTCGTTCTCGATGAGCGTCCAGCCATTGTTGTTGATGTTAAAGTAAGTGCTGTTGTACTTGTATGCACCCACTGAACCGTCGTCCTTGATGGGTACATAACCGACACGCGTCTGTGCATCGGAAGCCGTGGCAGGCTTAGCATAGTAGGAGAAGACGTATGTGCCGGCGGCGAGCGTAATCTCCTGAGTGGCAAGACGCATGTTTGTCTGAGCATTCGCAGCGATGAGGCAAGAGTAAGTACCGCTCTGTGCATTCTGGTTCTGGCTCACCACAGCATTGCTTGCCGTGCTTGCAGACTTCCATCCCGCAGCCTCCGATGCGCTTACCCATTCCTCAAAGTCACCATTGACAAGGTCTGTGACGGGGTCGCCGCTGGGACCTGGAGTCGGGTCGTCGCCGCCGCCGTCGCCCTTCTGGAAGCTGATGAGTTGTGCATTGGCAATCTCTGGCTTATCGTTGAAGGTGGTGTATTTGCCGGTCAAGGTTACGATGTCGCCTTCTGCGATGCCAAGGCTTGCGAACTTCTGCTTGTCGCCATTGAGGTCGAGCAGGCCGTAGATGTAGATGCTTGCACCGTCTTCAACAAGGTCAAAGTTGCCGTAGGTGGTATTGACAATGTTTGCCACCGTACCCGTCAGCTCATAGGTTGTATTTGGATCAGCCTTAGCAAGGAACTCAGCAATCGTGATGTGTTGGATGTCGCCCTGAGGGCCTGGAGTGGGATTGTCGCCGCCTCCATTCTCAAGGATAACGACGGTGCCATTCTTCATCTCTGCAGCTCCGCCGCTTGAATTCACATAGTTATAAAGTTTGCCTGTCATCTTTATCTTCATGCCGACAGTAAACTCACTTACATCTTCGGGAAGATTAGCATAGAATGCCTGGAAAACTTCTCCATCCTCCATCTTGTCTGCCATCCAGAAGGACTGTTGCGGCGTTCCTGTCTTTGTGCTGACTGCACCAATGACTTTGGTGATGTAACCCGTGACGCAGTATGTCTCTTCGGAAGATGTGTTGTCTGGCAAACGAACAGCCATCTGAGCTGCTAAAACACAGGAAACATCAATCACATCTCCATCTGTAGTATCTCCGCCATCATCAGGAAGGACAACGACAGTGGCATTCTTCATCTCGGGAGTGACATTGCCGGTATTGGAGTTCACGTACTTCATCAACTTGCCGGTAATCTTCACCTTTGTGCCTGCAGTGAAAGCCGTAACGCCATCCGGCAGGTTGGCCCAGTAAGCCTCGAATACCTTGCCGCCATTCTTGGTGTCTGCCATCCAGAAAGTCTGCTGGTTGCGACTTACATCGCCGACGACCTCTGTGATGTAACCTGTAATTGTGTAAACTTCGGAAGACGTGGCGCCATCGGCCAGAGCATTTGCCAACTCGGCTGCCTGGGCACAAGTGACAACTGTTCCCTCGTCTGATGCAGAACCGCCTTCGCCAGAACTGCTGCTCTTGTCGGGCACATTAAACGGTGCAGGAACGTCAACACAGCTGCTGAAAGCAAATGCCGTCAGCAACATGAGTGCAAATAGTTTGAAAGTCTTTTTCATAATGTATGTCTTTATTGTTTGTTTTCTTATTTGTTATTTAGTCCATGCTAAGTCACTCTGAGTGCGGGCAAGTATCTGCCACGTGCCACGATAAATGGTGGCAATGCCATAGAGGTCAACTGCACCGTCGGGAATGGCAACGCCCTTGAAGGTGGCATAAGTGCTGGTGCGGAGCACACACTTGCTGCCTGCATTACCTCCTGAGAGGGTTCGGTTCACACAATTGCTGATGAGGCTGACAGAACCATCATCTGGAGCAATCACGGGCGTGCCTTCCTTGCTGATGGTCACACCACTGAGACGTACTACTCTGCCAGCTTGCTGAGCCATCGTCTTGTTGGGGTCGAAGTCAAGGGTATCGACCTTCATCGTGCCGAATGCCAAGGCATCGGACGTGCCGTCCATGATGAGACGGACGTGCTGCTTCCATTCGCTGAGTTCCATACGTCCGAGGCTTCCGTTGTATAGGCCGCCTATCTGTGCCATATTGCCATAGCCACCGATGTAGAGGCCTTTCAGACTGATGAGCAGTTTCTGGCCTACAGGCATGAAGGCACCTTGGTCGGAGCCGTTGATGCCGATGATAATGCCGCCTGTCTCGTCCTGAACAGAAATCTGCTTGTAGATGTTATCGCCATAGTCATTGCCATTGACTACACAACGCAGCCAAAGGTCTTCTGTTATCTGCTTGAAGTTGTCACTCGAAATGGAATTGCCATAGGTGTTTTGCAGCTCGGCAATTGTAACAGTTGTGCCAGCTTCCAATTCATTGTTGCCGTAAGGAATGCCCTCGGGAACATCCCAATCCCCGTCCTGACAAGATGCCATAGCGAAGGCACCTGCCAGCAGAGCTATCATATATAATTGCTTTTTCATTGCTTTCTTATTATATTATATAATGTATAAGATATTGCCTTAGAATCTGTAGTTCAGGTTGAGCAGGAAGTTGAAGCCCTGGGCATAGAATTTCTTGGCATTCTTCTCGAAGTTGTAAGTGCGGGGCTTTGTCGTCACCTCAGTGCCTGTGCTCTCTGTTTCTGTCACGCTATAGTTGCTGCGGCTCTGCTCATAGCCACCTGTCGTGATGTTGCGACGGTTGGTCAGGTTGCAGAGTTGCAGGTTGACGCTGAGAGGATGGTGGAACACATAGAACTGACGACCGATGCTGGCGTCGAGCATGAAGCCACCATTGCCCTTTGCCTGTTCCGGCACATCGTATTCTCCTGCATGATAGCGACCGGCATTCTTCAGGTTCTGCTCGTAGCGCATATTCGTGCTATAGGAGAGATAGATGCGGTCGTAGTAGTTGCCTGTCAGGTTCAAGTACCAACGCTTGATGCGATAGTTCAAGCCGAGGCTTGCTGCTGCCAGAGGTGTTCCGCTGACACGCATGCCATCATTGTGGCATATCTCCTGATACATCTCACCCGAAGTGCTATTCATCCAGTTGACTTCTGTATCGTCGATATACTTGGCTTCACTATACGTTCCCAGAGCAACGAGGTCGAGGTTGCTGGTCAGCCGCACTTTCAAGCCAAGTTCTACGCCGGCATATTCTTTCTTCACGCCGGTTAGACTGTTGTAGGAGAAGCTGTTGCTGTCGTCATTGTAGAACTGCTGCCATTCGTTTCCGTCATGCATGTAATAGTAGTAGCCACTCAGATTGAGGCGGAACCACTTGTTGCTGATGGCATAGCCCAGTTCAGCACTCAGCACCTTTTCGTTCCTGAGGTCCTGGACATAGTCATTGTTCATCTCGGGGCACATGAAGGCAACCGATGCTCCGGGAGCTCTCAACTCATAGCCTAAGCCTGCCGTGATGGCGTGACCTTTACCGAGGTTGACTGTCGAGCCCATCTTCATGCCGCCGTCCAGAAAGTGTGCGATACCACTCTTTCCGTAGCTATTGTCCTGAAAGAGACCATTGCGCATGAAGCCTTCGCGCCACATCCTGCGGCCACCTATCTTACCTGTGATGAAACTGTGCACAATATCGCGGTCCATGCTGAAACCGGCCCAAAGCTTGATGTCCTGATTCCAGAGATCGTAGTCGTAGCCATAGCGGTCGCCTTCGATAAGTTTCTGGTAGCCGTGGTTGACGTCGTACATTGCTTCGGTAGAAGTCTCCTGATAGTCACCGACAAGATAGGTGTTGGTGTTGTGGAAGTACTCACCGCCCAAGAGGTCCTCGATGGTTCTGTAGTGCGAGCCGCGATTGCTGAGCAGCTGCACACCGGCACTGAACTTTGCTCCTGGCTTGATGTTCCAGTCGTAAGTGCTTGAGAGGTTTGTCATCAAGTGATTGTTGTGGCGGGCCTCAATCCAATAGATCGCGTCAGCACCGATCTTGTTGAGCTGGGTATTGGCAAAGTAGAGTTCGTCGAAGTTAATCTGGCGATAAGGCTCGTCCTGCCAATTCTCATAAGCTGTCCAGAAAGCTGCATTGTCATAACTGTAGTCGCCGTCTCTTTCCCACACATCATAGTTATATGATGGGAAGCGCTTCCAGTAGTCGGGATGCGGATTGGTGCCACTGTAGTTGAGCTTGGTGCTCTTGTACTTGGCAAGCTTGAAGAAGAAGCTTGTGGTGAGCTTCATGTTTTCCTTGATATTGAAGTCCCAGGTAGCCAGGACACTCGGCTCGAAGTTGTTGACGACGCGGCTGGCTCTCTTCTTGCCTCCTTGATAGCCCCAATAGGGGTTGTACTGATAGTCGTTGGCAAGCCAGTAAGCTTCGTCCGTACTTGCACCGGCGGTGGCTCTTTCCGTTGGGCTGCCCCATGTGGCGAGGCTGATTGAATGCTTGTCGTTGATAATCTTCTGGGCAGACAGGAAATAGGCAAGGCTGTTGTAGAACGTGCCCTTGATAGCAGCCGTCTGCATGTTCGACCAGCGGTAGCCGACCGTGCCGAAGAAGGCCCATCCGTCTTTGCTCAGGCCTGAGCCATAGGAGTACATGGCACGAAGCGTATAGTTGCGGTTAGCTCCCGAGAGCGTCACCTTGTGTCCGGCCGGCATTTGGCTGGCACGAAGGTTATAGTTGCTGCTGCCACCCATTCCGCTGAAGGAGAAGTTGTTTCCTTCGAATGGGCTGACGTCTTCTTTGTTGCGCACGGCATCGTTCATGCCACCGATGGTGGAATAGGAGAAGCGGCCGTTCTCGGGATTGTTGACCTGCACGCCGTTCATGTAGATGTCATTGTAGGCATTGTCCAGGGCACGGTACTTGAACCAAATGCCACTCCACGCCCATCCTATCTGGCTGGCATAGACGTTGGTGGATGAGTTGATGCGTATGACATCGGACGTGATGTCATCGTTCTCGCCGAGCTGTGATTCGGTGAAGGTGAAGGTGCTCTCATCTGTCAGGAACTCATCTTCCACCGTGCTCAGCGAATCCACGCCTTCCGACCCGGTCGTCTGGGCGTGAATCGACGGTGCTGCCGCAAGAGCAAGCACCATAAGCAGATGTTTCTTTTTCATGTATGTTTTTTTGTTATAATTTGTTTATTTATAGTGCAAACTTATAAAAATTTTTGCTATCTAAGACAAGTAAGGGCATATTTTTTTACTTAACTGCATTTTCTTTCACAAAAAGCATTAACTTTGCAATGAAAATAAAACGGTATCATAAATGAAACATACATTCTTTACGCTTCTTTCGGTATTACTTTTGTTTGCCTCATCCACAAATGCTCAGAATCGGAAACTCATGGTTCATGCAGTGGCGTTCTACAATCTGGAGAACCTTTTCGACACTTGTCACGATGAGCACAAGAACGACTATGACTTCCTGCCCGACGGTTCCTATCATTGGGACGGCAACAAGTACACGAACAAGCTTGCCAACATGGCGCGTGCGCTTTGCGACTTGGGCACGGACAAGCTGCCATACGGAGCGAGCGTCATTGGCGTGAGCGAGGTGGAGAACGACAAGGCTCTCGACGACCTCATGGCTCAGCCATGCATGAAGCAGCGCGGATACAAATATGTCCATCTGGAAGGTCCCGACAAGCGTGGCGTGGATTGTGCCCTCATCTACAACCCGAAAGCTTTCAAGGTCGAAAAGTACTTCCACAAGCTTTATGTCTATGAGAATGGCGACACGGCACGCAAGACACGTCCCTTCCTCTGTGTGCAGGGCAAGCTGGCGGGCGACAACCTTACGGTCATCGTATGCCACTGGCCGAGCCGTGCTTCCGAAAATGTCTTCCGCGAGTATGCAGGAAAGCAGGTGCGTGCCTTGACGGACAGCATCCATAGGGCTGACCCCTCGCAGCACATCATGGTGATGGGCGACATGAACGACGACCCGGACAACACCTCAATGGCAAAATACCTGGGAGCAAGACGCAAGATGAAGGACGTGGGCGACGGCGACTTCTACAACCCCTGGTGGGATGTACTTAGGAGCAAAGGGCAAGGCACGCTCTCCTATCAGGGCGGATGGAACCTCTTCGACCAGATTGTATGCTCGCGCAACATGCTCGACCTCAGCGGGAATAAAGAGTACAAGGAACTGACGCTCTACAACTATCACATCTTCAAGCGCGACTATCTCTTGCAGCAAGAAGGTAAATATAAAGGTACGCCCAAGCGCACGCACGCGGGAGGTGTCTGGCTTAATGGCTTCAGCGACCACTTGCCTACGGTGACGTATTTGGTGAAGGAGACCCCCTAACCCCCTTTAGGGGGAACGCCTTGCTTGTAAAGCAGACATGGCAAAGTCTAAAGAGAAAGAACATTTTTCTCTTTTCACTTTCATTTTTTCGCGTATTATTCGTACCTTTGCGCCCGCAATTAGAAAGGAACATACAGAAGAATCACAAAATACTAAATTCTTTAAAACATTAAATCACTATGACAAGTTACAAAGAACTCGGCCTTGTGAACACCCGTGAGATGTTCAAAAAGGCAGTGGCTGGCGGCTATGCCATCCCAGCTTTCAACTTCAACACACTCGAGCAGATGCAGGCCATCGTGCAGGCTGCTGTAGAGACAAAGTCTCCCGTCATCATGCAGGTCAGCAAGGGTGCCCGCAACTATGCCAACGGCACTATCCTGCGCTACATGGCTCAGGGTGCTGTGGAATACGCTAAGGAGCTCGGTTGCGAGAATCCTCAGATTGTTCTTCACCTCGACCACGGCGACAGCTTCGAGCTTTGCAAGGACTGCATCGACAATGGTTTCTCCAGCGTCATGTTCGACGGCAGCGCTCTCCCCTACGAGGAGAACATCCGCATCACCAAGCAGGTGGTAGAATATGCTCACGCTCACGACGTTACCGTAGAGGCAGAGCTGGGCGTACTGGCTGGCGTTGAGGATGAGGTACAGGCCGAGGAGAGTCACTACACGAAGCCCGAAGAGGTCATCGACTTCGCCACACGCAGCGGTTGCGACAGCCTGGCTATCTCCATCGGCACAAGCCACGGTGCCTACAAGTTCACTCCCGAGCAGTGCACACGCGACCCGAAGACCGGCAGGCTCGTTCCTCCTCCATTGGCATTCGACATCCTGCACGAGATCGAGAAGAAGCTCCCCGGCTTCCCCATCGTGCTCCACGGCTCAAGCTCCGTGCCTCAGGAAGAGGTGGACACCATCAACGCTCACGGCGGCAAGCTGCCCGATGCAGTAGGTATCCCCGAAGAGCAGCTCCGCGAGGCCAGCAAGAGCGCTGTCTGCAAGATTAACATCGACTCTGACAGCCGTCTTGCCATGACCGCTGCCATCCGCAAGCACTTCGACGAGAAGCCTGGCGACTTCGATCCCCGCCAGTACCTCAAGCCCGCTCGCGAGAACATGAAGAAGATGTACATCCACAAGATTGTGGAGGTTCTCGGCAGCAACGATAAGCTCTAAACCAAGCGCAGCAAGTTCTGAAAACTGACGTCAGCAGGTTTGCTGACATCATGACTCGATGACAAAAGGCACATAGATGCCGTGCGTCCCTATGGCGGACGACGGTGTCTGTGTGCCTTTTTTTTGTTCGTTTCTCCACGTTTCGGGAGGCGACGTCGCGTGCAGGGGAGTTTGCTGCTACATGATGCAGCAATTGCATATACGCGATGCTGCAATTGCTGCATCATGTAGCAGCAAACACTCCCGCTGTCGGCATGGAGTGCAGAAGGGTGGAATTTTACCTTTTCAAGGTAATTATCTGGGCAGCTTCATTGCAGAGAGAAAAAAAAGTCGTACCTTTGCACACCGAAGTGTGCAACGAAAGAACACATCCATTCACTGGCAAATGAGATTTTTCAAGAAACTGGACATCTACATCATCAAGGAGTTCCTGCTGGTTTTCGCTGGAACGTTCTTCATTTGCCTGTTCATCTTCGTCATGCAGTTCCTATGGATGTGGATGAACAACCTGATTGGCAAGGGTTTGACAATCGACCTCCTGGCCAAGTTCTTCTGGTACAGTAGCCTGACGGTCATCCCCAGGTCGATGCCGCTGGCTGTGCTTCTGGCCAGCCTCATCTCGTTCGGCAACCTGGGCGAGCACTTCGAACTGCTCAGCATGAAGTCGGCCGGCATCCCGCTCGTCCGCATTCTTGCGCCCCTCATCCTCGTTGCAGCCCTTATCTGCGGAGCAAGCTTCGTGTTCCAGAACAGGGTGAGCCCGTTCGCCACACGAGAGCTCTCTCGCCTGGCATGGAGCATGAAGCAGAAAAGCCCCGAGCTGGACATTCCGGAGGGCATCTTCTATAGCGAGATTCCTGGCTATAACCTCTACGTGGAACACAAGGACCAAGAGACGGGAATGCTCTATGGCGTGATGATTTACACCAACAACGGTGGCTACAACGACATCCAGATAGTGCTGGCGGACAGTGCCCGGCTGCAAAGCACAGCCGACAAGATGCACCTCAAGCTGACGCTGTGGGGAGGCGAACGCTTCCGCAACATGGACGCGCAAAGCTCGTCGATGCTCAGGGCCAACGTGCCGTACATGCGGGAGTCTTTCGTGAGGGAAGAAGACTTCATCCCCTTCGACGGCAACTTCAACCTGATGGATGCCGACCTCTTCTCGCACAATGCTCAGACAAAGAACCTGGGGGAGATAGAACACAGCATCGATTCGCTGACCTACAAGGCAGACAGCGCAAGGCACATGATCTGTGCCAACATCATGCAGACATACATGAAGAAGACCCTTCCCGCCGGTATGAAGGACTCGCTCGACATCGTCAGGCAGGCTCAGGAACAGCCTCCCTTCGACTCCATCTATCTTGCCCTGCGCGACGACCAGCGCATCAGGGCATGGCGAGGCGCAGTGAACCGTGCCGAGACCATGAAGGCGGAATGCGAGTTCCGCTCACTCGAGACGGGAGACAGAAACCTGAACCTGCGCAAACATCGCATCGAGTGGTACAAGAAGTTCACCCTGAGCCTCGCATGCCTGCTCTTCTTCTTCGTCGGAGCACCACTCGGAGCCATCATCAGAAAGGGCGGATTGGGCGTACCCGTCGTGGTCAGCGTCATCATCTTCATCTTCTATTATATCGTCAACCAAGCTGGCGAGAACAATGCCAAAGTGAATGCATGGACCATCGAAAGCGGCACCCTGCTCAGCTCACTGGTGCTCCTCGGCACCGGCATCTTCCTGACCTACAAGGCCAACAGCGACAGCGTGGTCTTCAACATGGAAGGCTACAAGATGTTCTTCATGAGGCTGCTCGGAATCCGACCCAGCCGTAAGCTCGACCGCAAGGAGGTCATCATGGGCGACCCCGACTATGCTACCCTACCCGACCGCCTGGCCGACCTCTCCGCATTCTGCATCGAATGCCGCAAGACAATGCATCTGCGACGCATCCCAAACTATTTCGACCTCTTCTTCAACCCTGGCCAGGACAAGCACGCAGCAGAACTGAGCGACCGCGTCGAGGCATTGGTCGAGGAACTCCACAACAGCCGCGACAACGTGATAATATCATACATCAACGAATACCCCATCATCAATCCGAGCGCTCACACCAGGCCCTTCAACAACAAACGCCTGAACATGATCTTCGGCATCGTCTTCCCGCTCGGGCTCATCCTCTACGTACGCATCTGGCGCTATAGGCTCCGGCTACGCCTCGACCTCAGAAACATAGAAAGGATAAACAACCTAATCTCAGAAAGAATAATAAAACAAGAATATGGACAACAAACAACAGTCAATGGTCAATGGTCAATGCCCAATGGTCAATGAACTACAACTTAGCTCCATTGAGGCGGCGCTCGACGACTTCCGACAGGGGAAGTTCGTCATCGTCGTCGATGATGAAGACCGTGAGAACGAAGGAGACTTCATCACGGCTGCCGAGATGATAACACCCGAGAAGGTCAACTTCATGCTTCGCAACGGCCGCGGCGTGCTCTGTGCACCAATTACGATGAGTCGTGCAGCAGAGCTTGAACTCGACCATCAGGTGCAAGACAACACGAGCATGCTCGGCACGCCCTTCACCGTGACAGTGGACCTCCTGGAAGGCTGCACGACAGGTGTCAGCACACACGACCGCGCTGCTACCATCCGCGCACTTGCCGACCCCAATCGCAAGCCGGCTGACTTCGGTCGCCCGGGCCACATCAATCCCCTCTACGCACAGGACAAAGGCGTGCTTCGCCGTGCCGGTCATACCGAGGCAGCTGTCGACCTTGCCCGTCTCTCTGGCCTTCAACCGGCAGCCGCACTCATCGAAATTCTCAACGAGGACGGCACGATGGCACGCATGCCACAGCTCAAGGAGGTGGCTCGCGAGCATGGCCTCAAGATTATCACCATACGCGACCTCATCGCCTATCGCCTCAGGCAGGAATCCCTCGTGGAGCGTGGCGTAGAAGCCGACATGCCTACTGCCGACGGACACTTCCACATCATTCCTTTCCGCCAGAAGAGCAACGGACTGGAGCACGTCGTACTCTACAAAGGCGAGTGGCGCGAGGACGAACCCGTGCTGGTGCGCATGCACTCCAGCTGCATGACGGGCGATATCTTCGGCAGCCAGCGCTGCGATTGTGGCGAGCAGCTACACAAGTCGATGCGCATGATTGAGAAGGAGGGCAAAGGGCTCATCGTCTATCTCAGCCAGGAAGGTCGCGGCATAGGACTGATGAACAAGATAGCCGCCTACAAACTCCAGGAGCAAGGCGACGACACGGTCGATGCCAACATACACCTCGGCTTCCGTCCCGACGAACGCGAGTACGGCGTCGGAGCGCAGATACTGCGCGAGATGGGCGTCGGCAAGATTCGTCTCATCACGAACAATCCCGTCAAGCGCGTCGGCTTGGAAAGCTACGGCCTCACCATCGTCGAGAACGTTCCCATTGTAGTCGAACCCAATGACTACAACCGCCGCTACCTCGAGACAAAGCGCACAAGAATGGGGCACAAGCTGTGAAAGTTGAAAGTTGAAAGTTGAAAGTTAAAAATAACATAGAAACCCTAGTTATAACTAGTTCATACTAGTTCATACTAGTTTTAACTAGTTCTTCCTAGAACATCCTAGAAAAAACCTACCGCAATGAACACAAATCTTTCCGAGAGGCTGCAACGCCTTTCACCTAGCGCAACACTTGCCATGAGCCAGCGAAGCAGCGAGCTCAAGGCACAAGGCGTGGACGTCATCAACATGAGTGTGGGCGAACCCGACTTCAACACGCCCGACCACATCAAGGCAGCAGCCATCAAGGCTGTCGAGGACAACTACAGCCGCTACAGCCCTGTGCCCGGTTATCCCGAGCTGAAGAAGGCTATCGTGGCTAAGCTCAAGAACGAGAACGGCCTCGACTATCAGCCAAGCCAAATCCTCGTCTCGAACGGTGCTAAGCAAAGTGTCTGCAACACCATCATGGCTGTTGTCAACGCTGGCGACGAGGTCATCATCCCTGCCCCCTATTGGGTGAGCTATCCCCAGATGGTGCTCCTGGCAGAAGGCACGCCCGTCTTCGTCGAAGCCACCATCGAGCAGGACTTCAAGATCACGCCCGAGCAGCTTGAGGCCGCCATCACACCCAAGACGAAGGCGCTCATCCTCTGCTCGCCCAGTAACCCGACTGGCTCTGTTTATAGCAAGAAGGAACTCGAGGCACTGAAGGACGTGCTGCTTCGCCACGAGCAGGTCATCGTCATTGCCGACGAGATTTACGAGCACATCAACTATGTGGGCGAGCATGCCTCGATGGCACAGTTCCCCGAGATAAAGGAGCGAGTGGTCGTCATCAACGGTGTCAGCAAGGCATACGCCATGACAGGATGGCGCATCGGTTTCATCGCAGCACCCGAGTGGATAGTGAAGGGATGCAACAAGCTTCAGGGACAGTACACCAGCGGACCGTGCTCCGTCAGCCAGAAGGCAGCCGAAGCCGCCTTTGCAGGTCCGCAGGAGTGCGTCGAGGAGATGCGTCAGGCCTTCGAGCGTCGCAAGAACCTCATCGTACGCCTCGCCAAGGAGATACCAGGCCTCGAGGTCAACGACCCGCAAGGTGCCTTCTATCTCTTCCCCAAGTGCAGCAGCTTCTTTGGAAAGAAGGACGGCGACCGCGTCATCAACAACTCGACCGACCTCGCCATGTACCTGCTCGAAGTGGGACATGTGGCCACCGTAGGCGGCGATGCCTTTGGCAGTCCCGAGTGCTTCCGCATGAGCTATGCCACCAGCGACGAGAACATCGTCGAAGCCATGCGCCGCATCAAAGAGACCCTCGCCAAGCTGCAGTGACCCTATAGTCCCTAAAGTCCTTAAAGTCCCTAAGGTCCTTAAGGTCTCTAAGGTCTTTAAGGTCTTTAAGGAAAAATCCTCACGTGGATTTTAGGGACGCGTCCCTATCGTCAGAGGGACGTGTCCCTATCGCCAGAAGGACGCGTCCCTATCGCCATAGGGACGTGTCCTTCTAAAAAAGTGAACAGTTTAAGCAGTTAAAGAGTTTAAGAATCCGTGTCATCTGTGTCATCTGTGTCATCTGTGTGCGAAATAAAGGTTAACGGTTAAAGTTTAACGGTTAAAGACAAATCCGTTTAATCAGTTCAATCCGTTGTTCGGAATAACGGTTGACTGAGTCGAAATAGCTTTGCGGAATTTATCACGCCATCAGACGTCCGTTACATTATTTTACCTAATTGGTGACAATTATATGTTTTTTTTTTGCAAAAATATGCTTATATAAATATAATAATGTGTATCTTTGTGCCCGAATGTGTAAATACAAATAAACAAAATATTATTTTATCTTCTAAACAAACAAAAACAATGAAAAAGTTATTATTCACGCTTTTGCTCGCGGCAGCTGTGCTGCCAGGCTGGGCAGATGAGACACAGCTGACCATAATTGGCGGAGCAACCAGTGCTGGATGGGCAACCGGAACAGGTACTGAAGAGACTCGTGTATTGGAGCGTACTGTTGGACGTATGGTCAGGACTGCCGAAAACACTTGGGTATGGGTTGGTACGCTTACAGCAGGAACTGATGATGCAGGAAGATTCAAAATCACAAATGGCGCAGGTGCAAATGATTGGGGGGGCTATTGGGCTCCTTCTGAGAACAAAGAAGTTGGCAATAACGATACAGAAGAATTTAACCTTGTAACTTCATATCCAGGTGATTGGAAGTTCCAAGTGACTGCCACGGGCATGTATAGAATTACCGTTGACTTGTCTAAATCTACTAAGAAGATGACGGTAGATAAGTTGTCCGCACCCACACAAGATGCTAACGATTACTACCAGATTGGAACTGCCGATCAATTTATGTGGTTCGCTGGTAAGGTGACATCAGAGGAAAGTTCTTCGCTAAAAGCCAAGTTGACAGCAGATATTAGTTTTAGCGAAAAGAACTTCTTCCCTCTCGCTTGTGAAAAGCATCAGTTCGAGGGAGAGTTGGATGGCGCAGGCCATACAATAGACTATGCCGTCATTGATGACCCAAGGGATATTGTCGGCATTTTCCGTTATCTTGCGCCTGGTGCCAATGTTCACGATTTGGTTATCGGAAGCAATTGTAGCTTTACTGGTTCAAACAATGTCGGCGGTATTGCAGGTGTCGCTAATGGAACAGGTACCGTAACACTTAGCAAGGTGATTAATGCTGCTACGATTCATGCTAATAACAAAGCGAATGGAACCAATGCCGCAGGATTTGTAGCATTTGCTGATGGTGCTACTGTTAATGTCACAAACTGTGCTAATCTCGGCCAAACAAGCACAAATGGAGAAAGCGCTAGTAGTGCTGCGTTTATAGGATGGATAGCTACCTCTGCATCCTTCACCAATTGCTGGAATGGCGGCACAATCAATGATATGGATGGAACTAACAATTTGTATAGAACTGGAGACACCCAAACAATAACTGTTGATAATTGCTACGACGTTTCTGGTGGCAATTGTGGTCAAGGTTCACAATTGGCAACCACAGCAAAAGGTTCTGGCGAACTCTGCTACAAGTTGAATGGTGACCAAAGCGACATCAAATGGTATCAAACGTTGCATGGAACTGATTCATATCCTTATCTTTTAGATACACACAAACAAGTTTATCAAGTTTCAGAAACATCCTATTCGAACATTCCTGCTTCAGACGGTAAAGTCCAGATAAGCAATGCTGAAGACTTGATGACCTTCTCTGCTGAAGTCAACGCTGGTAACGAGGCATTGAGCGCTGAACTCACAGAGGACATTGACATGGCAGGCGTCACATATACACCAATCGGCACAGATGCTTACAAGTACGAGGGAACATTTGATGGCAAAGGTTGTCATATCAAGAATCTGATTATAACCGGTGATAACCAAAAGCCAGGACTATTCCATGTTTGTGGCAATGCAACTATCAGAAACCTAATTATGGACTCTACTTGTAAAATTACAAGTAATAACACTTCTGGAGGAAATGGTGGAGCCGCATTTGTGGCAATTGCAAATACGGACAATAGTGTAGCAGGCACATTGACAATAGAAAACTGCGGAAATGAAGCAATGGTAAATGGCTCAGCACCCAATAAAGCTGCATTTGTAGGTTTCAACTATAATAATAACGGAAACATGCAAATTATAATTAGTAATTGTTATAACAGAGGAAATATTTCTGGTGGCTACGATAACTGTGCTTTTATGGGATGGAATGCCGGTAGTTCCTATACGATAACAAATTGCTATAACACTGGAACAATTAGTGACACCCATAGTGACGGAAACACTTGGGGACGTAGTAGTGGTTCACGGACAGTTGTCAACAGTTACACTACCCAGTCATGTAGTAGTATTGACGGACTGGCGAGTTCCTACTCTTCAGATAAAGTTTCTTCTGGCGAACTCTGCTATCTGCTTAAGGGCACTCAGGAAACCAATGCCTTCACACAAGCTATAGGCACAGACGCCTATCCCACCTTTGGCTCTGCAACTGTTGACAGAGGCCAGTGGTTCGGCGATGACTATATTTATTACAATATAGATGAAAGCAGCAACATCACCGTGAATGAGTTGAACCTCGATGATACCAAGACTGTATATAATGTTCCTGCTAAAGTCACAGCCAAGAGCGTAACGCTGACTCGCACATTACACCAACTGACCTCTGATGGAACTCAACCTCGTTGGAACACCTTCTGCTCTCCTGTTGATATTGCTAAGTCTAATTTCTCTGCTGCTAAGGAACTCACAGGTGTCACAGCCAATGGCAACAACTACTCCATGGCCTTTACAGAGGTAGCTGGCGATGTACTCGAAGCAGGCAAGCCCTACATGGTGCAGGTATCTGAAGGCAAGTCAAGCCTCACAGCAAGCAATGTAGCAGTGGCAACAGCGGTAACTCCTGTCACAATTAATGGCCTCACATTCACAGGTAACTTTACCAATGGCAAAGCTCCGCTGGGTAGCTTTATCATCAGCAACAACGTGTTCTACAATGTGGACAGCGACGTAACGTTGAAGGCTTTCCGTGGCTATATAGAAGTAGCTAGCGGCGACAATGTCAAGGCTCTTGACTTTACCTTCGACGATGATGCAACCTCTTTGAATGAAGAATTAAGAATGAAGAATGAAGAATTGGAGGGAAGCATTTACAATCTAGCTGGTCAAATGGTAAATGGTAAATCTGTAAATGGTAAATTGCCTAAGGGCATTTATATCGTGAACGGTAAAAAGATACTCTTTAAATGAAGAATTAAGAGTGAAGAATTAAGAATTTGCTACCGCCCGAATTGAGGGCCAAAGCAATTGTCTTTTAACTCCTTTAACTTCCTTAACTTCTTTAACTCCAATAATAAGAAAAGCAATGAAAAAGACATATATTTCCCCTGCAGCGCTGACCGTACAGCTCGGTAGCCGCGATGCAATGCTTCAGTCCATCAGTAGTACTGGTTCTCTTTCTGGCACAACCTCCTCACGCGGGGGCACCCAAAGTGCCGGCATCGAGGAAGCTGACGTAAAGGGCATTGCCGACGTCAATGTCTGGGACAACGAATGGTAAATAGCCCCTCCCCAAGAAGGAGGGAGATTAAATAAAGCAGAGGCAGGCGAATCAATCGCCTGCCTCTGCTTTATTTTTGTCCGTTGTCTGTTGTCCGTTGTCTTCAATGCATCAGTGCGCTGACGAAGGCTGCTACAGTTGCTCCTGCTGCTAAGCCTGCTGCCACATTGTTGACTACTCGGTTTGCCTCGTAGCGACGCTCCATCTGACGGCGGTGTGCTTCCATGCGACGCATCTCTTCCATGCGACGAGCTTCCTCCATCTTCCTGAGCTCCTCCTGACGACGACGCTCCTCAATCATCTTGCGCTCGTGCTTTGACAACTTGGGAGCGGCTTGCACGCCATGGTCGCCATGATGAGCCACTACGATGCCTCTTTCGTTCACATGATAGATATCGTTCTTTGCACTAACCTTAGCGTTTGCATTCATATTGCCCATAGCCATCATGATGGCAAATGCGGCGAAGTACATCATCTTTTTCATAACCTTTGCTTTTTGTGTGTTAAACAATCTTGTTCCTTGTTTCTGGTGCAAGTCTGCGTTTAAGCGAGAGGAGAATCGAGCTTGTTTGAATTCTCCCGAGCGGAAGCAGACTCGCAGTGCAGTTGGTGAGCGTCAGCCCATGCAGAGAAACAGGTTCTGTTTCGATGCAAGAGACTTCTGTCTTAACTGCACTGCAAAGGTACGGCAATAATCTTATGTGGAAAGGATGTTTTTCCCTAAAGTGTGGGAGGAATTTCCCTACGCCTGAGGAGGAAGATGCCCAGCAGACATATCGGAGCAGAGAGGGCATTCATGAGGAAGTAGCTGCTGAAGCCCATTTGCTCCACGAGCCAACCACTTGCTGCCATAGGCACAAAGAGGGCAGCAGAGACAAGCGGTATCTGGAGCATGTTGATGGTGTTGCGATAGCGAGCGCCCGAGATGGCGCCGACCGGCAGCCGACAGACACTGATGCCGAAGCCGAAGAGGAGTTGGGCGGACAACGTGCAGAGGCAGAGCTGCCAGAGTGCTTGCGGCGGCCACACGGTCATGCCCAGATAGACGAAGGGTGAGAGGACAATGCTCAGAGCCATCGGCCAAAAGAGACGCTCCAAGGAATAGCGTCTGATGAGCCAACGCCCCAGGAAGAGTCCTGCACTGAAGGCTATGACGCCTACCGTGCCCTGTGCGAAGCCAATCTCCTGCATCGTACATTGCAATCCGCCCTGTGCATTCGACATATATAAATATAGTACGCGCGCGTGGAACATGAGGCCTTGTGGCAGGAGCAGCAGAAAGAGGACGAGTACCGGCTTCCACCAATGAGGCTGATGGCGGATGCGGTCGATGATGCGCAGTTCTGCCTTCACAGATGCGCCCACACTGTGCTTCGCTCCGCTGTCGCCTACTCGTGGGCTTCGCAGCCAGATGAGGTGATGGAAGGCGAAAAGCAAGAACAGACCTGCTGCCACATAACAACCCATCGACCATGAGTAGCGTATCTGTCGGAAATAAACCTCTAACGTGCCAACGAGGAAGATGAGAGCACCGTAGGTGAAGATGACTGCCACTTGCGAACTGACCAGCTTGGGAGCCGTCAGCAGTCGTTGGAAGACAGGCCTGAGCATGCGTTCATAGTACATGCGAGCCGCCAGTTCATGCCATGCGCATAGCAGGCTGACAACGAACAGAACGAGAAAAGTGAAGAACGAAGAGTGAAGAGTGAAGAATGGGGATGATGTGAAAGAGAAGGCGAGCAGCACAAGGCAGGCGAAGAGGAGTGCCTCGATAAGGTGGAGTTGCTGCCGGAAGTGCCCTACCCTTTTGACCCACGACCGCATGAAGGACTTCAGCACCCAGGGCACGAAAAGGAGGGCGGAAAAGAGTGTTGCCATTGCTGGTGCCAATCCCAATTGGAGAAACATCAGCAAGGCAACATAGGTGACGATTGCTGCGGGAATTTCTTCCGCAGCAAAGAGGGTGAGGAACCAACCTCCTTTAGTAGCTTCTTGCGATGAGGACACGCGCCTTGCTTGGTTTACCTGTTACCATATCGACGCCCGGCGTCTGCTCGAAGCCGAAGGGCACGCAGCGGATGGTTGCCTGCGTCTCTTCCTTGATGCGGGCTTCCGTCTCGGCTGTGCCGTCCCAGTGGCAGAGGAAGAAGCCGCCGTCCTTGACACGCTCTTTAAACTCCTCGTAATTGTCGCATTCGTAGATATGTGCGTCGCGGAAGGTCTTGGCCTTCGTGAAGATGTTCTGCTGAATATCCTTCAGTAAATCCTCTACATAGGCGGCAATGCCTTCCAGGGGACGTGTCTCCTTCTCGAGCGTATCGCGGCGCATCACCTCGACTGTGCCGTTCTCCAAGTCGCGGGCACCGAGCACGAGACGAACGGGCACGCCTTTCAGCTCGTAATCGGCGAACTTGAAGCCCGGGCGCTTATTGTCGGCATTGTCGTACTTGACGCTGATGCCCTTCTTTTTGAGCTCGTCGATGACAGGAGCCACAGCTGCATCCACGGCAGCCATCTGCTCGGGCTTGCCGCCAATGGGGATGATGACCACCTGGATAGGAGCAAGGGCAGGCGGCAGGACGAGGCCGTTGTCGTCGCTGTGCGTCATGATGAGGGCACCCATGAGTCGCGTGCTGACGCCCCATGAGGTTGCCCAGGCGTATTCGGGTTTGTTCTCCTTGTTGAGGAACTGCACCTCGAAGGCCTTTCCGAAGTTCTGGCCGAGGAAGTGACTGGTGCCGCTCTGCAGAGCCTTGCCGTCCTGCATCATAGCTTCGATGGTGTAGGTGTCGAGTGCGCCGGCAAAACGCTCCGTCTCGCTCTTGACGCCCTGGATGACAGGCACAGCCATATACTCTTCGGCAAACTTTGCATAGACCTTCAGCATCTGCTGAGCACGCTGCTCGGCTTCCTCGCGAGTGGCATGAGCCGTGTGACCTTCCTGCCAGAGGAACTCGCTGGTGCGGAGGAAGAGACGCGTGCGCATCTCCCATCGCATGACGTTGCACCACTGATTGACCAGCAGAGGCAGGTCGCGATATGAGTGGATCCAGTTCCTGAAGGTGTTCCAGATGATGGTCTCGGACGTGGGACGGATGATGAGTTCTTCCTCCAGACGAGCAGCAGGGTCAACCACAACGCCGTCGTGCGTCTCGTTGGTCTTGAGGCGGTAATGCGTCACCACGGCACACTCCTTTGCAAAGCCCTCCACATGCTCTGCCTCTTTCGAGAGGAAGCTCTTGGGGATGAGCAGGGGGAAGTAGGCATTCTGCACGCCGGTCTCCTTGAACATGTCGTCGAGTGTGCGCTGCATCTTCTCCCAGATGGCGTAGCCGTAGGGCTTGATGACCATGCAGCCGCGCACGTCGCTCTGCTCTGCCAGGTCGGCCTTCACCACCAGTTCGTTGTACCATTTGCTGTAGTCCTCACTGCGCTTCGTGAGGAAATCCAATTCTTTTGCCATAGGTATATGTTTTATTTGTTTCTTTTCATTGAGGAACGTCACGAGTCACATCGCCAGTACTCTCCAGAGAAAACTCCAGTACTCTCCAGAGAAAACTCCAGTACTCACACGAGAGTACTGGGAACTTCTTGTGTCTTCGGCAAGCGAAATTCTGCTGGGAAAGCCGCAGCCGAAAGCACCTGAGTGCGAATGTGAGTGCAAAAGTACAAAAAATAATGAAGAATGCAGAAGTTTTGGCTCTATAAAATCAACAAAGGATGTCGTTTTTTCTGTTTTGTGACTCATTTTTCACTTTACTCTTTTCACTTTTCACTTTTTCTTCGTACCTTTGCGGAGTGAAAGATAAAAGGATAACCCCAAAACACAGTATTAACAGAATTAAACCAAAGAAAAGAAAATGAAAGCAAAGAAATTCCTTTTGGGCGCTCTGGCAATGGCCTTGGTGCTCTCCGGTTGTAACATGAACAACACGACGAAGGGTGGTCTCATCGGCGGTGCCGGAGGCGGTGCACTTGGTGCAGCTATCGGTGCAGGCATCGGTGCTCTGGCTGGTGGTTCCAGCGGAGCGAAGCTTGGTGCAGCCATCGGTGCAGGCGTGGGTGCTGCAGGCGGTACGACAGCCGGCGTGCTCATCGGCAAGAAGATGGATAAGGCTAAAGCAGCCGCAGAAGCCGTGGCAAATGCAGAGGTAGAGACAGTGACCGACAAGAACGGCTTGGAAGCCGTCAAGGTGACGTTCGACAACGGCATTCTCTTCAAGGTAGGCAAGAGCGACCTGCAGGCAAGTGCACAGAACTCCCTCCGTCAGTTCGCCAACAATGTGCTGAACGTTTACACCGACTGTGACGTGGACATCTACGGCTTCGCAAGCAGCGACGGCAGTGATGCCACCAACCTAACACTCAGCCAGAACCGCGCCAATGCAGTACGCGGCTACCTGACCAACACCTGCGGTGTAAGCTCACAGCAGATCAAGAACACCACTGGCTACGGTGAAGACCCCCAGTACCTCATTTTTGATGCAAACGGCAAGGAAGACAAGGATGCCAGCCGCCGCGTGGAGGTTTACCTCTATGCCAGCGAAGCCATGATCAACGCTGCCAACGCAGGCACGCTGCAGTAATTTCTAGGAAAGCCTAGGATAAACTAGTAAAAACTAGTAAAACTAGTAAAACCTAGGAAAGCCTAGCTCATGAGAAAGCTTCAACTCTTTTTGCGACGGATTGTGCTCCTGTTCTTTGGGAGCACAATCCTCGCTGTTTTAATATATAAGTGGTGTCCCGTCTATGTCACGCCACTTATGATTATCCGTTGCGCCCAGCAGGTCAGCCGCGGCGAGAAGCTGCGCATGAAGCATCACTGGGTGCCGCTCGACTCGATGAGCATCTATATGCCCGTCGCCGTGATGGCAAGCGAAGACCAACGTTTTCTCGACCACAACGGCTTCGACTTCATTGAAATCAACAAGAGCCTCGAGGAACGTCGCTCGGGCAAGCGCTTCCGTGGCGGCAGCACCATCAGCCAGCAGACAGCCAAGAACGTCTTCCTATGGCCCAAGGCAAGCTGGGTGAGGAAAGGACTCGAAGCGTATTTCACAGTCCTCATAGAGCTCATCTGGGGCAAGGAGCGCATTATGGAAGTCTATCTCAACAGCATCGAGATGGGCGACGGCATTTATGGAGCCGAGGCCGTTGCCCAGCAACACTTCGGCCGCAGAGCCATCACCCTGACACGACCCAACTGTGCCCTCGTCGCAGCAACCCTCCCAAATCCACTCAAATACAGTAGCAAGGCCCCATCTTCCTACATGCTCAAGCGCCAAACTGCCATCATGACCCAGATGCGGCATATCGACGTCTTCCCAAGAAAATAAGGCATAAAATGCACTTTTTGCTATATAGAGTTTGCAATTTGCAAAGTTTTTTGTATCTTTGCAGCGCAAAATCTATATAATTATATTATGTTCGAGTCTTTCTATAGAATGCATCAGTATCTGGTGGAGCGCACACAAGCCCCCATCAGACGTGCCCTCATGGATGAAATTGACTGGCACAAGCGACTCATCGGCATCAAAGGCAGTCGCGGCGTAGGCAGAACAACCTTCCTGCTCCAATATGCCAAAGAGAACTTCGGCCCCAAAGACCGCAGGTGCCTTTACATCAACATGAACAACTTCTATTTCCAGGGGAAAACGCTCTTCCAGTTTGCCCAGGAGTTCATGCAGGCAGGAGGAAAGGTGCTGCTCATCGACCAGGTGTTCAAGTACCCCGATTGGAGCCACGACCTCAGGCTCATCTATGACCGCTGCCCACATCTCAAAGTGGTCTTTGCCGGCTCGAGCGTGATGCGGCTGAAAGAAGAAAATCCCGAGCTGAACGGTATCTGTGCCAGTTACAACCTGCGCGGCTTCTCCTTCCGCGAGTACCTGAACCTCAGGGCAGGAACAAACTTCCGCCCCTACACCATCCGCGAAATCCAGAACCGACACGAGCACATCGCAGAGGAAGTGCTGCAGCAAGTCAATCCCCTCGACTATTTCAACGACTACCTCCACCACGGATACTATCCCTTCTTCCTTGAGAAGGCAAGCTTCATCGAGAACCTGCTGAAGGCAGTCAACATGATGATCGAGGTGGACATCCTGCTCATCAAGCAGATTGACCTGAAGTATCTGACAAAGATAAAGAAGTTGCTCTACCTGCTTGCCACAGGCGACTATGGAGCTCCCAACGTCAGCCAGCTGGCTCAGGACCTGCAGACAAGCCGCGCTACCGTGGTGAACTACATCAAGTACCTGACTGATGCCCGCCTGCTCAATATGCTCTATCGCCCAGGCGAAGACTTCCCCAAGAAGCCTGCGAGCATCCTGCTTCACAACACAAACCTGATGTACGCCATGATGCCCGACTTCAACGACGAACAGATGATCATGGAGACATTCTTCCAGAACGCCCTGTGGGGCCGCCATCAAGTACAGAAGGGCGACCGCAGCTGCACCTTCGTCGTAGACAAGAACATGAGATTCCGCATCTGCCTGGAGCAGCCGAAACGCAAGAACACAGATGTCCTCTATGCCCTCGCCGGCATCAAAGAAGGTCTCGAACAGGAGATTCCCCTCTGGATGTACGGCTTCCTTTACTAAAAGAGGTTAGTGGTTAGTGGTTAGAGGTTAGTGGTTAGAGAATAGACAGATTATGGAACACACTTGGTTAGAAAAGCTCTTGACTGCAATGGCATGGGTTGGCCTCCTTGGCGGCATAGCGTTTGGGACGCTTGTCAGCAAAGGCATCCTTGAGTCCAATCAGGAGATGTGCTTCCCTCAGGCTCTTCTGGTATTTACCGGCAGCATCTTTGCTTCCGTTGCAGGATGGGCAACCCTGAAAATGTTAGTGAGCATATCTTATAAGATAAGAAAGATTGAGAGTAAAGTTAATTAATTTAGTTTTTCATATACAACAATGGCAAAAGAAAAGAAATTCGTGACTTGGGATGGCAACACCTGTGCCGGACATGTGGCTTACATGTTCAGCGAAGTTGCTGCCATCTACCCCATCACTCCCTCATCTCCCATGGCGGAGCATGTCGATGAGTGGGCCGCTCAGGGTCGTAAGAACCTCTTCGGCGACACAGTAATGGTTCAGGAAATGCAGAGCGAAGGCGGTGCAGCAGGCGCCGTCCACGGATCGCTGCAGGCTGGTGCTCTCACAAGCACCTTCACCGCCAGTCAGGGCCTCCTGCTCATGATTCCCAATATGTACAAGATTGCAGGCGAACTGCTGCCCAGCGTCTTCCATGTTTCTGCCCGTACACTTGCAACTCACTCTCTGTGTATCTTTGGTGACCACAGCGATGTGATGGCTTGCCGTCAGACAGGCTTTGCCATGTTGGCAGAAGGTAGCGTTCAGGAAGTGATGGACCTCAGTGCTGTCGCTCATCTTGCTGCCCTCGAGGCTCGCGTGCCCTTCATCAACTTCTTCGACGGCTTCCGCACCTCCCACGAGTATCAGAAGGTTGAGCTTCTTGAAGAGGACGATGTTCGCGACCTCGTCAATCAGGAGGCTCTCAGCGAGTTCCGTGCTCGTGCCCTCTCTCCCGAGCATCCTCAGGCAAAGGGTATGGCCGAGAATCCTGAGACATTCTTCGCTCATCGCGAGAGCTGCAACCGCTACTACGATGCCGTTCCCGCCATCGTGGAGAAGTACATGGCTGCCATCAGCGAACGCACCGGTCGTAAGTACGAACTCTTCAGCTACTACGGAGCCGAGGATGCAGAACAGGTCATCATCCTGATGGGTTCTGCTTCTGAGGCTGCACGCGAGGCAATTGACTATGCCAATGCTCACGGCAAGAAGTACGGCATGGTCAGTGTTCACCTCTATCGTCCCTTCAGCGTGAAGCACCTGCTGGCTGCAGTTCCCAAGAGCTGCAAGCGCATCGCTGTGCTCGACCGCACGAAGGAACCCGGAGCAAACGGCGAACCTCTCTACCTCGACGTCCGCGATGCTTTCTACGGACAGCCCAACGCCCCCATCATCGTAGGCGGTCGCTATGGCCTCGGCTCTGCCGACGTGACGCCCACCATGATGCTCAGCGTCTATGAGAACCTCGAGCTGCCTCAGCCCAAGAGTCAGTTCACAGTTGGCATCGTCGACGACCTCACCTACACCTCTCTGCCCGTCAAGGAAGAGATGGCCCTGGGTGGCGAAGGCATCTTCGAAGCTAAGTTCTTCGGCCTCGGTGCAGACGGCACGGTCGGTGCCAACAAGAACAGCGTCAAGATTATCGGCGACAATACCAACAAGTATTGCCAGGCTTACTTCAGCTACGACTCCAAGAAGAGTGGCGGCTTCACATGCTCTCACCTGCGCTTCGGCGACACGCCCATCCGCAGCACATATCAGATTAAGACACCTAACTTCGTGGCTTGTCACGTTCAGGCTTATCTGAGGATGTACGACGTCATTCGTGGCCTTCGTCCGAATGGTCAGTTCCTCTTGAACACCATCTTCGAGGGCGAAGAGCTGGTGAAGTTCATTCCTAATAATATTAAGAAGTACTTCGCAGAGAAGAACATCACCGTCTATTACATCAACGCCACAAAGATAGCACAGGAGATAGGTCTCGGCAACCGCACGAACACCATTCTGCAGAGCGCATTCTTCCGCATCACGGAGGTTATCCCCGTTGAGCTCGCAGTAGAGCAGATGAAGAAGGCTATCGTGAAGTCTTATGGCAAGAAGGGTGAGGACGTGGTGAACATGAACTTTGCTGCCGTCGACCGTGGCGGCGAATACAAGGTGCTGCCTGTTGATCCTGCTTGGAAGAATCTGCCAGCCGACGAGGCTCCTGTATATGACGAACCCGAGTTCGTTACGAAGCTCGTTCGTCCCATCAATGCCCAGAATGGTGCAGACCTTCCAGTCAGCGCTTACAAGGGCTACGAGGACGGCGCATGGGAACAGGGCACTGCAGCTTACGAGAAGCGTGGCGTAGCAGGCTTCGTTCCTGTATGGAACCCTGATAACTGTATTCAGTGTAACAAGTGTGCATTCGTTTGTCCGCATGCTTGCATCCGTCCTATCGTAATGGACGACGAGGAGGTGAAGGGCTTCGAAGGCAAGACCATCGAAATGAAGGCTCCCGCAGCAATGAAGGGCATGCACTTCGTCATGCAGGTCGGTGTGAAGGACTGCTTGGGATGCGGCAACTGTGCCGACGTCTGCCCTGGCAACCCGAAGCTCGGCGGTCCTGCACTCAAGATGGTTCCCTACGACGACTCCAGCGCAGAGGCAGCACAGGAGGCAAAAAACTGGGAGTACTGCGTCAAGAAGGTCAGCTCGAAGCAAGATCTCGTGGACATCAAGCAGAGCCCGAAGAACAGCCAGTTCGCTCAGCCTCTGTTCGAGTTCAGCGGTGCTTGCTCTGGTTGCGGTGAGACGCCTTATGTGAAGCTCATCTCTCAGCTCTTCGGCGACCGAGAGATGGCCAGCAACGCCACAGGTTGCTCCAGCATCTACTCCGGCTCAATTCCTTCTACGCCTTACACCAAGAATGCCAAGGGACAAGGCCCCGCATGGTCGAACTCCTTGTTCGAGGACTTCTGCGAGTATGGCCTCGGTATGGTGCTTGGCCGCAAGAAGCTGCGCGGCAGAATGCGCAAGCTGGCCGAAGAGTTGGTGAATACCACTGCTTTCGACTGGATGCGCGAGGCAACGCAGAATTGGCTCGACACGTACGACGACTCTACCGCCAACCGCAAAGCAACCGATGAATTCGTGGCGGCCTTGGAGAAGGCAATACTTCCCATTGATGGAGCCATAGCTTTCTGGCAGGGCCAGGGCAAGGAACTGTATGGTGCCGAGGTGGCTGCACAGAAGTTGCAGGAAGCCAAGGATGCCAAGGCAGCAGGCAGCCCCATCTGCCCGTGCCGCGGATGTGCTCTCGAAAGCGAGCTTCTGGCAAACAAGGACATGTTGGCAAAGGCAAGCCAGTGGATTATCGGTGGCGACGGTGCAAGCTACGACATCGGTTATGGTGGCCTTGACCACGTGATTGGCTCGGGCGAGGATGTCAACATCTTCGTTATCGACACAGAGGTTTACTCCAATACCGGCGGTCAGGCTTCGAAGGCAACACCTATCGGAGCTATTGCCCAGTTCGCTGCCAACGGCAAGCGCGTAGGCAAGAAGGACCTCGGCCTCATGCAGGCTACTTACGGCAACGTCTATGTTGCTCAGGTGGCTATGGGTGCCGACCAAAGCCAGTGCCTGAAGGCCTTCCGCGAGGCAGAAGCATGGCACGGACCTTCACTCATCATCGCCTACGCTCCCTGTATCAACCACGGTCTGAAGGCTAAGGGCGGTATGGGCAAGAGCCAGGCTGAGGAGGCTAAGGCTGTTGAATGCGGCTACTGGCACCTGTGGCGCTACAATCCTGCTCTGGCTGAAGAGGGCAAGACTCCCTTCCAGCTCGACAGCAAGGAGCCCGATTGGGATAAGTTCCAAGAGTTCCTCGAGGGCGAGGTTCGTTTCCTCTCTCTGAAGAAGGCCGCACCCCAGGAAGCTCAGGAACTCTACGATGCTTGTAAGGCAGCTGCCCAGCGCCGCTACAAGACCTACGTCCGCAAGACGCAGGAAGACTGGTCAGTCTAATCCGCACGTTATTATAACGTCATAACAGTAGGGACGCTTCGGCGTCCCTACATTATTTAAATTACTATGAAAAACCTCTCCTTACTCATACTCGCCATAATGGCCCTCGCTTCGAAGGCACAGGTGCAGAACATGGTCGTTCACAAAGCAGACGGAGGTACTTTCCGAATTGATGTGAAGGACGTTGACAGTATTGCCTTCGAGCAAGTAGACAAATGGGCCGGTCGGTCGGCTGAAGCACAGAACCTGCTCACCTACCTCGAAGAGAACGTCGGAAAGAAGATACTGACGGGCACGCATGCCTGCGTCAACTACAACACTAACGAGGCTGACTGGGTTTATAAACACACCGGCAAGTACCCAGCCATCAACACCATCGACTTCATCCACGACATCCATTCATCTTCCGGAGGTTGGATAAACTACAGCAACACGACCCTATGGCGCAACTGGACAAGGGCAGGCGGCATCATGTCGGCCATGTGGCACTGGAACATGCCCACCAACGATGGCTCCGACTGGACATGCACACCTGGCACAGAAGAGAAGCAGACAAGTTTCCGTCCCTCGGCCATCCTCTCGACGGGCAGCGACGAGTACAACACGCTCATAAGCCGCATCGACCAGATAGCCAAATGGCTGAAGCCCATGAAGACAGCAAAGATTCCTGTCCTCTGGCGACCGCTTCACGAAGCTCAAGGCAACTGGACGGAAGCCTACCCTGGCACCAGTTGGCACAAGGCATGGTTCTGGTGGGGCATAGACGGACCGGAAGTCTTCAAGGAACTATGGCGGGTGATGTACGACCGCATGGTGAATTACCACGGCCTTACCAACCTCATCTGGATATTTAACGCAGGAGACTCAAAGCGCTGGTACCCAGGCGATGAGTATGTCGATATTGTGGCCTTCGACTTCTACAATAAGAGCCTCAGCGAGATGCGCCAGTGGTACGACTATTTCCACGAAGCCTATCCCGGCAAGCTCTATGCCATCAGCGAATTCGGAAGCATTCCGAAACTCTCGCAGCTGTGGGAAGACGGTCAGCACTGGAGTTTCCTCATCCCTTGGTACGACTACGACCGTACGAACAAAACAAGCGGCGATGCATGGGAGAGCACGGACCACTCGAACGCCAACATTGACTGGTGGAACGATGCACTGGAACAAGATTGCACAATCACACGCGACGAACTGCCAAAGGATTAGCATTCTTTGGGCAAAGTATTAGCATTCTTTGGGCAAAGTATTAGCATTCTTCGGGCAAGGAATTAGTAATTCTTTGGACAAGGCACCTGAGCGTGTGATTCAACACTCCATGTTTGATTTATAAATTCCCTATAGGGCGTTTGCTATTCCCCCATAGGGCGTTTGACACCCTATACTTGTGACTGCCGTCTTTTTGCTGACTAAATATGCAGCCGCAATATCTTTTTGCGCATATAATATATAATTATGTAATATTTTGTTGGCTAAACGAAAGATTTATGCTAACTTTGCAGCCTATTCGCATACGCGAGAAAACATCAGGTCTATGAAACATACATTGAGAAGCGCGGTCTGCACAGAAGGCCGCCGCATGGCCGGAGCCCGTGCACTTTGGGTGGCTAACGGCATGAAGCGTGAACAGTTCGGTAAGCCCATCATCGCCGTCGTCAATTCGTTCACACAGTTCGTCCCCGGTCATACACACCTCCACGAGATAGGGCAAATCGTCAAGCAAGAAATAGAGAAGCTCGGTTGCTATGCTGCTGAGTTCAACACCATTGCCATCGACGACGGCATCGCCATGGGGCACGACGGTATGCTCTACTCCCTACCATCGCGCGACATCATCGCCGACTCTGTGGAGTACATGATAAACGCCCATAAGGCCGACGCAATGGTCTGCATCTCCAATTGCGACAAGGTGACGCCCGGCATGCTCATGGCTGCCATGAGGCTCAACATCCCTGCCGTCTTCGTCAGCGGCGGACCCATGGAGTCACATAAGCTGAATGGCGAGAACGCCGACCTCATCACGGCAATGGTGAAAGGTGGCGACCCGACGGTCAGCGATGAAGAACTGGCAAAGGTGGAGCAGATGGCTTGCCCAGGCTGCGGCGCTTGCTCGGGTATGTTCACAGCCAACTCCATGAACTCGCTGACCGAAGCCATCGGCCTCTCCCTGCCTGGCAATGGAAGCATCCTTGCCACACACAAGAACCGCATTCAGCTCTTCAAGGACGCTGCCAGGATTATCGTCAAGAACGCCCTCGCCTACTACGAGGACGGCGACGAGAGCGTCCTGCCCCGTAGCATCGCCACGCGTCAGGCTTTCCTCAACGCCATGACGCTCGACATCGCCATGGGCGCAAGCACAAACACCGTGCTACACCTGCTTGCTGTCGCACAGGAAGCTGAAGTCGATTTCAAGATGAAGGACATCGATATGCTCTCACGCAAAGTGCCCTTCCTCTGCAAGCTCTCGCCGAACTGGCAGAAGTACAGCATTCAGGAAGAGAACCGCGCAGGCGGCATTCTCGGCATCATGGGCGAGCTGGCGAAAGGAGGCCTGCTCGACCTCTCTTGCAAGCGCGTCAACGGCGCCACACTTGGCGAAGACATTGCCAAATACGACATTACTAGTCCTACTAGTGATCCTAGTTGTACTAGAATATATTATAGTGCCCCGGGCGGCAAGTTCTCGAACGTCATGGGTTCGCAGGATGCCCAGTGGGAAACGCTCGACACCGACCGCGAGAACGGTTGCATCCGAGATATCGAACATGCCTACATGAAAGATGGCGGAATGGCAGTCCTATTTGGCAACATCGCCCAGGACGGCTGCGTAGTCAAGACGGCTGGCGTAGCACCTGAGCTATGGCATTTCGAAGGACCGGCCGTTGTCTTCGACTCTCAGGAAGACGCTTGCGAAGGCATCCTCGGTGGTAAAGTGAAGAAAGGCGATTGTGTCGTCATCACGCATGAAGGGCCGAAGGGCGGTCCCGGCATGCAGGAGATGCTCTACCCCACTTCTTATATCAAGAGTATGCACATGGGCAAGGAATGCGCCCTCATTACCGACGGACGCTTCTCGGGCGGCACAAGCGGCCTCTCCATCGGACACATCTCTCCCGAAGCAGCCAGCGGCGGCAACATCGGAAAGATAAAGGACGGCGACATCATCGTCATCGACATTCCAAGCCGCTCCATCAATGTAAGGCTCAGCGATGAAGAACTCGCCGCACGTCCGCAACAGCCTCTGCGCAGGAACAGAGTCGTCAGCAAGGCCCTGCAGCATTATGCCGCAAGCGTCAGCAGCGCCGACAAGGGCGGTGTACGAATAGTTTAGAACAGAATAGGCTTCCACTCTTCCCGCCAACGGATGATGGGCTTGCCGTCCTCAAACTCGATTGGCAGCCAGATATAACGGGCATCACTTGGATGGCGCGGACGCCAGATGTCGGCCATGAAGATGATGGTGCCATCAGTCTTTAGGATAAAAGTACTTTGTCCGCCGAAGGTCTTCTCGGCCTTCGGTCCGCAACAAGGATTGGCATGCTGCTCCCACGGCCCCCAGATGCTTGTGGACGAGAACATACGTGCCTCGTTAGGTTCCCAGCCCGTGCAGCCGGACGTAATCATCCAATACTTGCCGTCGTGCTTGAAGATGGCAGGAGCTTCATTGTGCCCTGCAGGTGCCACCCGGGTGTAGCGACCTGTATGGTGCAGGTAGTCAGCCGTCAGTTCGGCGATATGCAGGGTCAGGTTATCTTCGGAAGAGAAGATGTGATAAGCCTTTCCGTCATCGTCGACGTAGAGCGTCATATCGCGCGACATCTGCCCGGATGGGAAGTCACGTTTCACGAAGAGTCCCTCCCCGACTGCCTTCAGCCAAGCCGGAGTCCATTGCTGCTCGAAGTTTGTCGCGTCCAGGGTGTCAACCACAGCCAGCTCCTTCTCTCCAAACTCGACAGGCCATGTGCCGGCATCAGCCCTTTGCGAATACAAGAATTTGAATGGGCCTTCGGGACGTTCAGCCACTGCCACGCCATAGCGGGCAGCACCATATCCCTTACCTTTCAGCTCGAGATGGAACCACATGCAGAACTTCTTCGTCACATTATTATATATGACCTTCGGACGCTCCAGGATGCATCCACGCTCGAGGTCGTGACCTTGCTCGTCGCTGACGCTGAGAGCCACGCCGCAGTTGTGCCAGTGGAGCAAATCCTTTGAACTATAGCACGTCACCCCAACCAATGCGCTGGAGGTATTGTCAGCCTTGTGCTCGCCATACCAATAATAGGTGTCGCCATACTTGAGGACACCGCCTCCATGGGCATTGATGTGAACGCCTTCATCATCAGGCCACAATTCACCACTCCTAATGACCTGCGCTTCTGCACATATAGCCACAAGAAGCAATACTGTTATCGACACAAGTTTCTTCATCATGGATAGATTTATGTTATTATGCCAGCAAAGTTACTAAAAACGTAGAACAATGAGCAAGGATTGATGAATAATTTGAGCATAAAGTAAAATTCTTCATTCTTCATTCTTCATTCTTCAATTAAAAGTAGTACCTTTGCAGCGCGAAAGGATAACATTATTATATAATGAACGAAAAGATAAGCGGTGCTGAGGCTTTGATGCGAAGCCTCGAACATGAGGGCGTGGATGTGCTCTTCGGCTATCCGGGCGGTGCTATTATGCCTACTTATGATGCCCTCTACGACCACAAGAAAACCCTGCATCACATCCTTGTCCGCCACGAACAAGCTGCCGTTCATGCTGCTCAGGGCTATGCCCGTGTCAGCGGAAAGGTGGGTTGTGCCATCGTGACAAGCGGTCCCGGTGCAATGAACACGATTACAGGCGTTGCCGATGCCATGATTGACTCCACGCCGATGGTCGTCATTTGCGGACAGGTAGGTGCGGCCATGCTTGGTACAGACGCTTTCCAAGAGGTCGATGTGGTAGGTGTGACGCAACCCATCACGAAGTGGAACTACCAGATACGTCGTGCTGAGGACATCCCTTGGGCAGTGGCTCGTGCCTTCTTCATTGCCAAGAGCGGCAGGCCAGGTCCTGTCGTGCTCGACTTCGCAAAGAATGCGCAGACGGCCATGATAGAGTATGCTCCGCAGAAGGTCGACTTCATCCGCAGCTACAACCCCTATCCTCAGCCCGAAGAAGGCGCCATCGAGAAGGCCGCCAGAATGATTAACGAGAGCGTGAAGCCGTTCATGCTTGTTGGTCAAGGCGTCGAACTGGCCGGAGCAAACAAGGAGCTGATTGCTCTCTGCGAGAAGGCTCAGATACCTTTCGCCTCGACCATCCTCGGCCTCTCCGCTGTTCCTTCCGACCATCCCCTCAACATGGGAATGCTTGGTATGCACGGCAACCTGGCTCCCAACGTGATGACCAATCAATGCGACCTGCTTATTGCCGTCGGTATGCGCTTCGACGACCGCGTGACTGGCAATCTGAAGACTTACGCCAAGCAAGCCAAGATTATTCACTTCGAGATTGACCCTTCAGAACTTGGCAAGAATGTGAAGCCCACGCTCTCTGTTCTCGGAGACTGCAAACAGACGTTGCCCGAAGTGACCGGACTTGTGGAGAAGGCTACGCACAAGGCATGGATAGAAGGCTTCAAACCCTACGCAGAAAAGGAATACACGAAGGTTATCGATGCGGCCCTCAATCCCACAGAAGGTCCGCTCTTGATGGGCGAAGTGGTGCAAAGGGTGAGCGAGGCTGCAAAGAACGAAGCCATCCTCGTAACGGACGTCGGCCAGAACCAGATGTTCGGTTGCCGTTACTTCAAGTTCACCAAGCCGCGTTCCGTCGTCACCAGCGGCGGCTGCGGCACAATGGGGTTTGGCATCCCGGCGGCTATGGGAGCTTGTTATGGCGCTCCCGACAGAACGGTTTGCCTCTTCTGTGGCGACGGAGGTTTCCAGATGACTATTCAGGAACTTGGAACCATCATGGAGAACCGCATCCCCGTGAAGATGATTCTGCTGAACAACAACTTCCTCGGCAACGTGCGCCAGTGGCAGTACATGTTCTTCAATAAGCGTTACTCCTTCACGCCTATGGTCAACCCCGACTACGAGAAGATTGCCGCAGGCTATAACATTCCCTGCCGCACCGTGATAGACAGGAAGGACCTCGATGCAGCCATCAAGGAGATGCTCGTCACCGATGGCCCTTACCTCCTGCAGTGTGCCGTGAAGGAAGAAGACAACGTGCTCCCGATGACACCTCCCGGAGCGAATGTGGACGAGATGCTTTTAGAAGTTAATTAAGCAGTAAGCAATGAAGAATAACAAGAAAATGGGTGCCGCCGAATGCGGCGATTGCAATACATGCGGTAAGTGCGACGAGCTGGAGCAAGCTCAAGAGATGCAAGGCTTCAACGATGCAGTGCTTGCCGCAGCGGCCATTGAACGAGATAGCTTCGAGAAAAACCTCGCACGCCAACGCAGAGCAACGTTGGCGCAAGACTCCGCCGGGGGCAATCAGGTAGAGACCTTCAAGCGCAATGCCGTGGCAAGGCCTGCTGTGCCCGGCCACGAAGGGGCCTTGCTCAGTCACGACGGGCTGACGCTCTACACGCTCATCATCTACTCGGAGAACTTCGCAGGCATCCTCAACCAGATAACTGCTGTCTTTACCCGTCGGCAGGTCAACATCGAGAGCCTCAACGTCTGTGCCTCTTCCACGCCAGGTGTTCACAAATACACCATCACCTGTTATTGCAAGCAGGAAATGGCGGAGATGCTGACCAAGCAAATCGAGAAGAAGATAGACGTGCTGCAGGCCAACTGCTTCATCGACGACGAGATATTCATCCTCGAGACTTCTTTGTTGAAGCTTTCCACACCGATGGTGCTTGCCAACAAGGACATTTCCTGCATCGTCCGTCGCTATGATGCACGCATCGTGGAGGTGAACCCCACATACACCATCGTAGAGAATACCGGCATCACGAAGGACGTGATAGAACTCTTCACTCAGCTCGACGCCCTCGGTTGCGTCCTGCAATTCGTCCGCACAGGCCGCATTGCTGTGACGAAGTCATGCATCGAAAGACTCGACCAGTACATTGCGAAGCGAGAAGAGGAACACAACAATTCATAGTTCATGGAACGCATTGATTCCTATCCTTTCTACGTTGAGCCCTTTCATGTCGACTTCACCGGGCGCATCTTCCTTGGTGTGCTTGGCAACCACCTGCTCAATGCTGCCGGCAATCACTCGCAGAGGCGCGGCTGGGGCATCGGTGCTTTGAACGAGACGAAGCACACCTGGGTGCTCTCAAGGCTCAGTATTGAGATGACGGAGATGCCGCGTCAGTACGAGCATTGCGAGGTGAGGACGTGGGTGGATAGCGTGATGAAGCTCTTCACGAACCGTAACTTCGCCATCCTTTCTGCCGAGGGAAAGCCCTTGGGCTACGCAAGGAGCGTGTGGGCGATGATTGACATGGAGACGCGCAAGCCGTGCGACCTACTCACGCTCTACGATGGTGATATCCTCCGATACATCGTGCCCGAGGAAGAGAACGTGTGTCCCATCGAAGGTCACGGCCGTTTCCGTTTCCGCGAGCCAAAGCTCATTCGCACCATCGACACCTACTACAGCGACGTGGACATCAATGGGCACATCAACAGCATCAAGTACATCGAGCACATCCTCGACCTCTTCCCTCGCCATCGCTTCGAGCAGGGAGGCATCCGCCGCTTCGAGATTGCCTACAAGACAGAGGCCTACATGGGCGACCGCCTCAGTTTCTACGAGCAAGTCATCAGTGCTGACGAGACCGACATCGAAGTGCGGAAGAACGAAGGCGACGTTGTTTGTCAGGCAAAGGTCTGCTTCAAGTGACAACACCTACCCTTTAGGAGAAGAACCGGGAGTGTGCCTTCTTTCCTTCTACGGCAGTTCCCTTCAAGCCGCGACACACAGAAAGGCAGCAAACCTCTCGTGGGTAATTCGCTAACGCCCTGTGGGGCATTCAAAAACGCAGCACGGTGCGTAAGCCGACGCGGCACGGTGCGTTTTTTCTCTCGGAATAATTTTTCTGTGATTTCCGTGGTTTCTGTGCGACAAATACCTGTAGGGTGTTTAGTTCTTCCAAATGTGTTTTTTCCTCTTTCAGCTTTCATTATTCAAGATAAAAGTCGTATCTTTGCATATCTAAACCATGCAAAACCACTAAAATGAAAAGGACATTCTATCTGATTCTCTGCTATCTGGCAGCATTTTCCACGCAATCTATCGCGGGAAAGAGTGCTCCGAAAGACGACCCGCAAATCGTGGCGAAGCCTCTCCACCAACCCGTCCGGCAGCTCTTCGGCCTGCAGGATGTACACGTCACCGACTCTGCGATGCACGCTCTCATGGAGCTTGACCACCAGTATCTGCTGGACCTCGATGTGGACAGGCTGCTTTCGTGGTTCCGCAAGGAAGCCGGCGTGTCGCAGCGAGGCGCAGAGCCTTATCCCTACTGGGAGTCGGAAAACATCTGGGGGGCAGGCCCTCTCTCCGGCCACATACTGGGCTTCTGGCTCTCGTCGATGGCGATGATGTACGAGACGACTGACGACGAGGCCATCGTGCCACGTGTCCGGGCCGCCGTCGAAGGGCTGCGCGAGTGCCAGCTGGCAGACGGAGAGGGCTTCGTGGGCGCACAGCCGGGGGTGAAGAGCGTGTTTGCCGAGGTGGCGAAGGGCAACTTCACAACCTCCAACCCGAAGGTCAACGGGCTTTGGGAACCAGTCTATATCATGAACAAGACTTTGCTCGGGCTCTACGACGTCTTCCGCACCTTCCGTCTCGACTTGGCGAAGACGGTCATGGTCGATTTGGGACGATGGTTCGGCGAGAAGGTGATGGACCGGCTCGACCATGAGCAGATGCAGAAACTCCTTGTTTGTGAGCACGGTAGCATCAACGAATCGTTCATCGACATCTATGCTGTCACGGGCGAAAAGCGTTTCCTGGAGTGGGCCGAACGCCTCAACGACGAGGACATGTGGGTGCCTGCTGCCGAGGGGCGGGACGTCTTGCAAGGCTGGCACGCCAACACCCAGATTCCGAAGTTCACGGGATTCGAGAGCGTCTATAACTATACCGACAAGGACGACTACCGCCGCGCCGCCCGCTTCTTCTGGCAGACCGTAGTGACGCAGCACACTTGGGCAAACGGCGGCAACAGTACCGGCGAGCACTTCTTCCCGACGAGCGAGTTCGAGAGCCGTCTGACGAAAGCCGGAGGTCCCGAGAGCTGCAACTCCGTCAACATGATGCGCCTCACCGAAGCCCTCTATCAGGACGACGGCGACATGAAGTACGTCGACTACTACGAACGTGTGCTCCTCAACCACATCCTCGCCAACTACGACCCGCTGGAAGGCATGTGCGTCTATTACACCTCGATGCGGCCGGCTTCGTACAAGATTTACAGCTCGCGCTTCGACAGCTTCTGGTGCTGCACAGGCACAGGCATCCAGGCTCCGGCAAAGCTCGGAAAGATGATTTATGCCCACCATGCCGACTCGCTCTTCGTGAATATGTACACGGCATCCAGCGTCAACTGGCAAGAGCAAGGCCTCTCCTTGAGGACCACTACCGAGTTCCCGAAGACGAACACCGTCAGCATCGAAGTGGAAAGCCTGAAGCGAGCCAAGCGACTGACTGTTGCACTCCGCCTGCCGTGGTGGAGCAAAGGCATCGGCGTGAAGGTAAACGGGCGCGAGGTAGATACGGAGAGCCAGACGACGGAGGGTTACGTCATGCTGAACCGCAAGTGGCATCGTGGCGACAGGATAGAGGTCCGTCTCAATCCGCAGCTGCGTGCAGAGGTCGTGAAAGGCGGCTCTCAATACTATGCCTTCCTGTATGGACCCGTCCTGCTCGGTGTCAGGATGGCCGATGACTCACTCACCATGAAGGACTACCGGCAGGCACGTCGCACCACGCAGAACCGCTTGGCACCCATCGAGCTTGCCCCCGAGATAGTCCCCGACGTGGACCGAGTGCTGGCGAGCATGGAGCGTTGCGACAAAGACGGCGTGCTCCGCTTCCGGGTTCCCGAGGGGTGTGCCAGCAAGGAGTTCTTCCTCGAACCGTACAACGGCATCCACTTCAGCCGCTACGCCGTTTACCTACATCTGCTCCAGCCTTCCGTCAAGTAAAATGAACACTATAACAACTTTCAACTTAAATTTTCTACTTTCAACTTTCAACTTTCAACTTTTTGTCGTACCTTTGCAGACGAAACGAAGGATAACACATTCTGAAATTAAAAATTAAAAGTTAAAAATTAATAGTTACTATGGCAAAAATGAATTTTGGCGGTGTCATTGAGGAAGTGATGACACGCGAAGAGTTCCCTCTTGAAAAGGCACGTGAGATTCTGAAGGACGAGACGATTGCCGTCATCGGCTACGGCGTACAAGGTCCCGGCCAGGCTTGCAACCTGCGCGACAACGGTTTCAACGTCATCGTAGGCCAGCGTCAGGGCAAGACCTTCGAGAAGGCCATCGGCGACGGATGGGTTCCTGGCGAGACACTCTTCTCCATCGAAGAGGCTGCCGACAAGGGTACCATCGTCATGTGCCTGCTTTCCGACGCAGCCGTGATGAGCGTCTGGCCCACTCTCCAAAAGTACCTCACCCCCGGCAAGGCTCTCTATTTCTCCCACGGCTTTGCCATCACATGGAACGACCGCACGGGTTGCGTGCCCTCAAAGGACATCGACGTCATCATGGTAGCACCTAAGGGTAGCGGCACAAGCCTGCGCACCATGTTCCTTGAAGGACGCGGCCTGAACAGCTCATACGCAGTATATAACGACGCAACCGGCAAGGCTCTGGACCGCACTCTTGCCCTCGGCATCGGCATCGGCTCGGGCTATCTCTTTGAGACCACCTTCCAGCGCGAAGCCACCAGCGACCTCACTGGCGAGCGCGGCTCTCTGATGGGTGCCATCCAGGGCTTGCTCCTGGCTCAGTACGAAGTGCTCCGCGAGAACGGCCACACGCCCAGCGAGGCCTTCAACGAGACCGTCGAAGAGCTCACACAGAGCCTCATGCCTCTCTTCGCACAGAAGGGAATGGACTGGATGTACGCCAACTGCTCCACTACGGCACAGCGCGGCGCCCTCGACTGGTATCCTCGTTTCCACGACGCCATCAAGCCTGTCGTCCAGGAGCTGTATGCCTCCGTCAAGAGCGGCCATGAGGCACAGATCAGCATCGACGCCAACTCGAAGCCCGACTACCGCATCGGCCTCGAGAAGGAACTGGCTGCCCTGCGCGACAGCGAGATGTGGCGCACCGCCGAGACCGTTCGCAAGCTCCGTCCCGAGAATAACTAATCTCTACAAGACTAATGTCAAATCAGCAGGAGGCAAATACCGTCACGGCACTTGCCTCCTGTCTCTTTTCTAAAAACAGCTATCCCTTTCAAACTCTAATATCAGCAGAAACATGAGAAAGTTACTACTTCTGGCAGCAATCATACTGTCTATTACCAGCTCTGCCGAACAGCACAAGGCACCGGCCCCAATGTTCCGTGACCCCGTGACCGATGGCGCGGCAGACCCCGTCGTGTTCTACAACAGGTCAGAGAAAGCGTGGTGGGTGCTCTACACCCAGCGTCGCGCCAACCAAGAGACAGCCGACGTGGCCTATTGCTTCGGCAATCCCATCGGCATCGCCGAGAGCGTGAACAACGGCAAGTCCTGGTACTATCGCGGCACGCTCGACCTTGACTTCGAACGCGGCCACAACACCTTCTGGGCTCCCGACGTGATTTACCACAAGGGAACCTACCATCTCTTCGTCACCTACAAGCGCGGCGTGCAGAACCACTGGGGAGGGAAAGCCACGACGATGCACTACACGAGCAAGAACTGCTGGGACTGGAAGTACCGAGGCCCCGTGAACTTCGGAGAGGAGAACATCATCGACATCTCGTTGTGTCAGGACGAGACGGGGCTTTGGCACGCATGGTATAAGAAAGACGACCGTGCCAACATCTGGACCTCCGAAAGCAGAGACCTGAAGCACTGGACACAGGGACGACCCGCAGAGACGGAAGGTGCATGCGAAGGCCCCAAGGTGTTCCGCTTTGCCGACTACTATTGGATGCTTACGGACGAGTGGCACGGTATGCGCGTATATCGTTCGGCTGACCTGAAGAAGTGGGAAAGGCAAGGCTGCATCCTCGAAGATGCCACCAGCCGACCCGATGACGGTCCGAGCGGAGCTCACGGAGATGTCGTCGTGGTAGACGGCAAGGCGTATATCATCTATTTTACGCATCCAGGCCGGACCGCTCATACGCAAGCCCACAAGAACGGCATCGGCAACTTCCCCTACGAGGAACGTCGCTCCTCACTGGAGTGTGGCGAACTCATCTTCACCGACGGCACGTTGCAATGCCGCCGCACCGACTTCGACTTCTTCCTGCCTAACCTTGACAAATAATTATTGGTGTCCGGGGAAATTAAATCATGATTCCTTTGCTTCTTTGATTACATGGGCATTTGGAACCAACCTTCCTTGTCGGGGGCTTGGCATCCGCCTGCGCCTGACCGAAGGGAAGAACGTCCCTGGGCTGACAGCTCTTCAGCATGCTGTTTTTATCGGACAGCAATACCGCTAAATACCTTTTGAGTCAAAGAGGTATACCTCTTGAGCCAAAGAGGTAGTGCTCTTGAGCTAAAGAGGTAGTGCTCTTGAGCTAAAGAGGTAGTGCTCTTGAGCTAAAGAGGTAGTGCTCATGAAATTATTGCTGTCTGTGGCCTTTCGCACCGTCGGTGCTTTTCCCCGGACAGCAATAACAAAGAATACGCATGCTTTGGGCAAAGAATACGCATGCATGAAATCAACCTTGCATATGTTTGCCTGAAGAAAAGGGGATGCGCTGACACAGCACATCCCCTTTCCTTGATTAGAGACTTCTTTGTTTAGAAGTAGTAGCCAAAGCTGACCTTCAAGCCAATCTTCGTGAAGTCCTTAAAGTGGTTCAGACACATGTCGACATAGACGGAGGGTTCAATGCTGACATGGTCGTTCAGATAGAAGCAATAGCCTGCTTCGGGAGTCAGATAGGCGTTGTGATTGACGGGTGCATCACCGCCGGCACTGTTCAAGCCATAACGAAGGCCACAGCCAAAGAAGAAACCGTTCTGTGACATGTAATAGCGACCGCCTGCACCGAGGTTGAACTCGTTGGCACCGTCCTGATGGTTCCAACCAATCTGACCGAGCACCATCCACTGGTCGGCTACGAAGTAACCGGCACCGGCTCCAACACCAAGATGGAAGCCGCCTGCCTTGTGCCAGTCAATACCGAAACCCGTAAGCGAAGCGTTGACATACTTTGTACCCTTCTCGAACTGTGCGAAAGCACTCATTGAAACGACTGTAAGAAACAGTGCAATAAAGATTTTCTTCATAACAATAATTATTTATTTAGGTTGTTTAAAAATGAATTTGCAAAACATTAGTGCCAGCACAACCATCATCGCTATGCCAGAATAAAGGCCAACGCTGAGCGGCAGGCCGAAGCCCTCAGGAGCAATGAGGATGTAGCTTGTGCATACCACGGTCATGAAGAGGGCCGGCAGAAGCGCTATCAGGTATAACTTTCGTTGCCTTCTGAGCCATACCGCAGCAGCCCATAGCATGATGCAGGCAAGGGTTTGGTTCGTCCATGCGAAGTAACGCCAAAGTGCATTGAAGTCGATGAAGAACAATGCCGTCGTGATGGCGAAGAGCGGAAGGCAAAGCATAAGACGCTTGGCGATGCTCTTTTGGCTGATGTGAAGGAAGTCGGCCGTAATGAGACGGGCGCTGCGGAATGCCGTATCGCCGCTGGTGATGGGGGCTGCCACCACACCAAGAATGGCAAGCACGGCTCCGATTGTTCCCATCCAGCCCGTGCTGATGTTGTTGACGACAATAGACGGGTTGCCCATGGCTGCAAGCTTCTCGTAAGCTGTCGCTCCAGCCTCACCCGGAAGCGTGCTGGCAAACTTCACGGCTGCTGCTGCCCAGATGAGTGCCACCACTCCCTCTGTTATCATGGCTCCGTAGAAGATAGGACGACCAAGACGTTCACTGGTCAGGCATCTTGCCATGAGTGGGCTCTGCGTTCCGTGGAATCCACTAATTGCACCGCAAGCAATGGTGATGCAAAGCATGGGGAAGATGGGCAGACCCTTGGGATGATGTGTCACGAAAGGCGCGTCCGTAAGTTCCGGCATCCAACCGTCCTTCGTATATATTCCCCAACAGATGCCGACGGCCATAAGCAGCAATGCGAGACCGAAGACAGGATAGATTCTGCCGATGAGTTTGTCGATGGGCAAAAGCGTGGCAAGGATGAAGTAAAGGAAAATGAGTATCAGCCAGAAGCTTTTCGAAAAGAACCAACCGTTATCGGGCACCATCTCGTCGAGCAAGGCAGCGGGTGTCGTCACGAAGACTGCTCCGACCAAAACAAGCAACACCAATGCCCCTATTCGCATCACCAGTCGCATGCCGTCGCCCAACTCATTGCCGATAATCTCGGGCAACGACACACCGCCCTGTCTGATGCATATCATGCCGCAAAGATAGTCGTGGACGGCTCCTGCGAAGATACATCCAAACACTATCCACAGGTAGGCAGCTGGGCCGAAGAGTATGCCCATGATGGCTCCGAAGATGGGGCCTGTGCCTGCAATGTTGAGGAACTGGATGAGGAACACTCTCCATGCAGGCATGGGCAGGTAGTCAACGCCGTCCTGCTTCGTGTAGCACGGCATGGCAGTTGTACTGCTGGGACGTATGACGCGCTCCACGAAAGCTCCGTAGAGTATGTAACCCAGCAAGAGGCAAAGTAGTGAGACAGTAAATGTTATCATCGTTTAAGATTCTTAATCATAAACCAAATTGCAATCACGGCAGTAAAGACACCGCCGATGGCATAACCCAAAGTCGTGTCCATGCCAAAGCCGTTCTCCTTGTCAATGAGGATGAAGCAGGCACTGACGGCACACATGAAGACGGCGGGGAAGTATGCAATGAGCCACGACCATCGAGGCAGGATGCCCTTTCCGTCTGTCCTGTGGCGCAGGAAATGTGCGATGGTGAAGAAGGTGAAGGTGGCAAGCACTTGGTTGAACCAAGAGACATAGAGCCACAGCACCTTGAAGCTGCTGACGTTCAGCATGGCGATGGCGACGGCAAACAAGGGGACTGTGAGCAGGAGTCGCTTTGCGAGCGGCTTCTGGTCGTAGTGGCTGAAGTCGGCCACTATCATTCTGGCTGCACGGAAAGCACTGCCGCCAGTGCTCATCGGGGCTGCCACGATGCCAAGCACGGCAAGAACCAGTCCTGCGTTGCCAAGCCAGTCGCTGCACATACGCTCTACCAACAGGCCGGGATTCATCTTCACCGTTCCGCAGGCAGTCATGGCATTATAGAGCTTCTCATAAGGAGTAGCACCTGCGATATCAAGCATATCGACGAACTTAATAGCGGCAGCAGCCCAGATGAGGGCAACAACTCCTTCTGTCACCATAGCGCCATAGAAGCAGCGCAGGCCGTACTTCTCGTTCTTGATGCAGCGTGCCATCATGGGGCTTTGCGTGGCATGGAAGCCGCTCACTGCTCCGCAGGCTATCGTGATGAAGAGGCCCGGGAAGAGAGGCGTATAGGGAACGGGATAGTGGTCGGAGAAAGCTTCGGCGATGCCAGGTATATTTCCTTCGTGGGTAAAGATGCCGAAACCGATGAGGACTGCCATGATGAGCAGTGCCGCACCGAAGATGGGATAGATGGTGCCAATGACTTTGTTGATGGAAAAGACTGTGACGGCGAGGTAGAAGATGAGAATCAAGACCGTCCAGATGAGGTTGGTATCGGCTACGTCAAAGAGCCTGAGCGTCAGCTGGTCCATCAGTCCTGCCGGTATCAGCACGAACGATGCGCCGACGCAAATCATCAGCACGAGCGTCACGACACGCATAATCAGGCGGCACACGCTGCCCAGTTCGTCGCCGATGATTTCGGGCAAGCCCATTCCGTCGCGCCGGATGCTTATCATGCCTGCCATGTAGTCGTGCATGGCACCGCCGAGGATGCAGCCAAAGACTATCCAAAGGAATGCTGCCGGCCCATAGAGCATGCCCATCATGGCACCGAAGATAGGACCCGTTCCGGCTATGTTGAGGAACTGCACCGTATAGACTTTCCATGTCGCCATGGGGATGTAGTCGGTCCCGTCCAGTTTCTCGTAGCAGGGCATCTTGCGGTTTGGGTCGGCACCGAACACTTTCTCCACGAATGTGCCGTATATGAAGTAGCCCAGCACCAGGCAAACAAGAGCAATACAGAATGTCAACATCTTCTCTATTTACTATTTGATGATTTACAATTTATTTGATTCTTTAGAACAAAGGCGCGCGGTAAAGCGCGGACTCCAATTTATTTACGATTTAGTTATTTAACTATTTTCTTTCTCCCCTCCTTCGGAGGGGTCTGGGGGAGGCTGTTATTTGCGATTTACGGACGCAAAGTTACAAAAAGTATCGTTAAAGGCAAAATTTATTTGAACTTTTCCAAGTTGAAACCTGGAGACTATGCATCGGCGAATATCTTTCCGTCGTCGAGGGTAATCTGCAATTTTGTGTATTCGCAATGGAAGTCGTGCTTGAGGCGGTCGAGATAGCGAGCGCTCTCCCACTTGCACATGGGCAGGTCGTGAAGCAAGTAGTTGCCGCAAGTCTGTGGTTCTGTAGCAGGCACCTTGTCCTGCACGAGAATCCACTCCAGGCATTCGATGGTGAGCCTCCGCATATCCTCAACGGAATAGGTTCCCGTCATGATGATATACATGCCTGTGAGACAACCCATCGGGCCGACATATACTACATCGTCCTTGACCCTGCTGTTGCGGAACCAAGTAGCCATGAGGTGCTCCAGGCTGTGAATGGCAGCGGGAGCGACTGCCGGCTCCTTGTTGGGTTCGGTGATGCGAAGGTCGAATGTGGTGAAGCCTTTGTCCACGCGTGACACATAGATGCCCGGCTTCAGATGCGTGTGGTCGATAGTGAAACTTTGTATAACTTCCATATATATTGTATTTATTTCGTTAATTCTTTATATAACTTAAACAGCTCAGCGACGCAAATCTGGGAATGCGGAAGCGTAGGATGTTGAGCCATCGCTCTGCAAACTCCGCAGCTGCTGCAATCTGCTTCTCAGTCTTCAAGATAATTGCCACCTGTCACTCATTTATGGGTACAAAGTTACAAAATAATCTTTAAACTCCACTCTTTTTTTCATTTTTCACTATTCACTTTTCCCTTTTCCATCAAAAAGTCGTAACTTTGCACCGATGAAATACACATTATATATTATTATATGTCTACTGACGGCCCTTCTGTTTACTGAGACAAGGGCACAAAACCTGCATAAAAAGAACGATTACCTGCCTAAAGGCATTCAAATGGAAAAGGTACAGGACGGAAGCAATCTTTTCCCCATCCTGCCATCACCTTTCCCCAAGCATGAAGTCCGTGCCGTCTGGCTGACAACCATCATGGGCTTGGATTGGCCTAAGACGAAAGCGACAAGTGCTTCGGGCAGAGAGCAGCAGAAGCAGGAACTCTGTGAAATCCTCGACCGCATGCAGGCCTGCCACATCAACACCATTGTCCTGCAGACACGCATCCGCGGCTCTGTCATCTATCCCAGTAAGATAGAGCCTTGGGACGTCTGCCTGACGGGCACCTTCGACCGCGACCCTGGCTACGACCCGCTTGCCTTCGCCATCGAGGAGACGCATCGGCGTGGCATGGAGCTTCACGCATGGCTCGTCACCGTGCCTGCCTTCAAGGTGGAGAACGCCAAGAAGATGGGCAGGAAGAGCCTCATGCGGACGCATCCCGAACTGCTCAAGAAGCATGGCGACCAATACTATCTCGACCCTGGCCTGCCTGGTTCTTCTGACTACCTCAGAAGGCTTTGCGAGGAATTGGTGACTGGCTATGACATTGACGGCATACACTTCGACTACATACGCTACCCTGAGAATGCCGAGACTTTCAACGATGCAGCCACCTTCAAGAAGTATGGCAAAGGGCAGAGCAAACGCCAATGGCGCACGGACAACATCACGAAGATGGTGCGCGATGCCTATGAAGCCGTCAAAGCCATCAAGCCGTGGGTACGCGTCAGCTGTTCGCCCATAGGCAAATACAAGGACCTGAGTCGCTACTCGGCAAAGGGGTGGTCGGCTCTCGGCGCTGTCTATCAGGACGCTCAAGGCTGGCTCCGCGAGGGCATCATGGACATGCTCCTGCCCATGATGTACTTCCAGGGCGACCACTTCTACCCGTTTGCTGCCGACTGGGCTGAGCACACCTACGGACGTACCGTTGCCCCGGGCCTCGGCATTTACTTTCTTCATCCCAAGGAGAAGGACTGGAGCTTCGGCATCATCCAGCGCGAACTTTGTTACCTCCGGCAGATGGGACTCGGCGGACAAGCCTACTTCCGCAGCCAGTTCCTGACGGACGACACGAAGGGCATCTACGGTTATCTCGAGAAGACCTATTACCCCTACCCTGCCATGCTGCCGCCCATGACGTGGCAAAGCACTTCTGCGCCTGAGACGCCACAGCTCATAAGTCGTACAAGAGTGGGCGGTGTCAACGAGAAAATCGAGTGGGAGACAGAGACGGAGGGTTGCCGGTACGTCATCTACGCCAGCCGCGAGACCCCTGTCGACACAGGCAATCCGCAGAACATCGTCAAGGTGACTTACGACAACAGCTACACCTACAGTCTGCTCGGAGCCTACTATCACGACTACCACCTTGCCATAACCGCCCTCGACCGCTATGGCAACGAGAGCCTCCCGCTCAGCCTTCCATAGACTACATTTGCCCATTTACAGAACTTTGTTGGCGAAGTCACGTACATGGCTTTGATGACAGTATTTAATCAACATGAAAAAACTTGAACACATTGCATTTGATACGCCCACGTTGATGGGAGCTTTCAGAAAGAGAGTCTGCGCAACTCTTCTTTTCCTCGTGGCAGCAATCTCTTCGACATTTGCCATCAGCGATGATGCCGTGGTAGATTGGAGTGCACCGATAGTGGAAGCTGGCAGGACGGGCCATGTCTATCCCATCAAGTACACGAAGACTGACCCGTCGGCTTCGACAAATTGGCTGCAAACTACCTTCGATGACAGCGAATGGACAGACGGTTTCGGACCGATAGCGAGCGAAGGGTTGAGCGGGCTGACACTGGGAACGACCTTCGACGACGTACATGAAGGCCCGTACAGTGTCTGGTTCCGACGCTCGTTCACCCTCGACGAGTCGCTCTACGACAAGGACATATGGCTCGCTTGCGGGCATGACGACGAGGGTGCCATCTACATTGACGGCAATCTCCTTGTCAGCTGGGAGAACGTCTGGAACGCGACAGAGTATATCAAGCTCGACAAGAACCAGACACGCCTGTTGACGAAGGGCAAGCACGTCTTCTCTGTCTTGGCAAAGAACAACACGGGAGCCTTCTATTTCGACTGCGGCCTCTACGGCAAAGCAACCGTCGATTGGGACGTCCCCTACCTTGCCAGCGCACGTTCGGGCGTGCAGTATGACATACTCTACACCTTAGCTCGTCCCTCCGGCAATGCTTGGACGATGCTCGACTTCGACGACTCCGCCTGGAAGGAGGGAAAGGGTCCACTTGGCGACATCAACGGACCGGAAGGAACAGCTCCCTTGGGGCTGAGGTGTCAGGCTAACGGCGGCGAGTACAACGTCTGGTATCGCAGGCGTTTCTCCCTTGCCCAGGACATCAGCGGACGAGAGGTATGGCTGGCATGCGGACACGACGATGAAGGCGAGATATACATAGACGGCGTGAAGATAGCTGGGTGGGGCAATGAATGGGACTACGCTCACTTCCAGAAACTCACTGACGGGCAGAAGGCTCTTCTCACTCAGGGAGAGCACGTGATGGCTGTCTGGGCGAAGAACAATTCTGGCGGCTACTACTTCGACAGCGGCCTTTATGGCACGGAAGGCGACGAGCCGTTGGACAATCCCATCAGCCTGGTGTCCGTAGATTTCTCGCAGTGGGAAGAGTTTCCCCTGGTCAAGAAGTTTGGCGTATATCAGACGCCATGGGTGAGAACTACGGAGCTCAACCGCGACCTGCCAAAGCTGTCCGAGCTGGAAGCCCGTGCCATGCGCTATGAGATGTGCTGGGGCAACAACAATGCCTACGGCGAGCCTTCCATCAGCGGTACAAAAGACAAATGGAAGTACAGCTTCACCCGCTACGACAATATGTATCGGAAGATGAAGGAAAACACTCAGGCGCTCATCGTCTCGCAAGGCTATTGCCCCAGCATCATCAACGACGGCGACAACCGCAACGTGCCGAATGACTGGGACGTATGGCAGAAGGTGAACAGCGACTGGGCAGGTCATTGGAAGGAAAAGAACTTCGGCAATCAGTACATCGAAGTATGGAACGAGCCGGATTGCGGTACGCTCTTCTTCCTCGGAACGAAGGAGGACTACTTCAACATCTACAAGTACGCGGCTCCTGCCATTGTGGAGGCCAATCCAGACCTGAAGGTGGGTGGCCCCGTGTCGGCACTCAACCTGTGGCATGACAGCTTCCTCAGCTTCGTCAAGGACGTAGGCCTGCCGTGCGACTTCATCTCCTGTCACGCCTACGGCACTCCCGAATGGCAGTTCAACACTATCCACGAACTTCTGGACAAGTACAACCGCAAGGATACCGAAATCCTGATGACGGAGTTCGCTCCTTTCTCCACGGGTGCCCCCATATGGAACGACGGCCCCGTGGAACGTGCAGAACATGCCATGCGCTTCTTCGACGCAGTTCCCAAATTCCTGAACACGGTCGACCTCTCCTATGTCACCTGGGCGCAGTACATCGATGTCGTCGACGGGAACGGCAATACGCTCGTCGGTAACGACAAAATGGGACTGCTGGACGGCACCACAGGCAAGCGGAAAGCTATCTTCAATGCATTCAAGCTCTACGGTTGGATGCCTCTGCAGCGCGCTTTGCTGAGCAGCGAGTCCTCCATTCAGGGACTGGCCTCCAGCGATGACGGATGCATCTGTGTGGCGTTGTGGAACAACAGTACCCGCACGATGCCGTTCACCCTCATGCTCAGCGACATTCCGTTTGGCAAAGGATGCATCGAAGTCTATCGCATAGACGAGAGCCACAACAGCTGGTACGAGACACACGACGACTGCCTCACTCCCGAATACACAGCCGACATCGACATCGAAGGAGGACAGAAGGAACTGAGCGGAACCATCGGGAAGCGAGGCGTATGGTTCGTTCGCATCAGGGCCGACCGCGAGAAGGTTGCCTTCCAACCCGTAGAGATGGGGCACGTCGTCCGCACGCATCAGTACTACAACGACGGGCGCGAGAGCACCTCTCCCTATGCCTACTTCGATGCAAAGACCTGGACGGCATCGCTCTCCCTCAACCAGGTGCCGAGAGGATGGGCCGTGGTGGGTGTCACCGCAGAGAATCTGCCGGACGTCATTCATGTCAAGGGACACGATTCGGGAAACCTCAAGCCTCTCGGCCGCAACGCAGCCTTATGCGTCAACATCGAGTATCAGACGACAGAAGGCTACACCAAACATGTGGTCTATTCGCAGAACGATGTGGCCACCACACGTCGACAGTTTGCACCGTGGGAAACATCACAGATAGCGAAACGCGTGAAGGTGGACGACTTCAGCGACTTCCTCATTCCCCTCAGGGCTGAGGCTCCGGAGGGATGGACAGGTCGCGCCATCATCACCTTCGAGCTTTCAAGCATGAGCAAAGGCGCGAAGGCCGAGATTCAGCTAACTCCCGGAAGTGACGATGAGGACAGCATCGGGGAAGTGAAACGCGGGGATTATGGGAATCGGGAAACTGATGGTTCTGTCTACGACCTCTGCGGACGCCAAATCGTGAAAGACAAATCGTTAAGTCGCGAATTGCCTCGTGGCATCTATATTGAGCAGGGAAAGAAGATTCTTATGGAATAATTGGTACTTCTCACGTGAAGTCGGTAAACTTCTCACGTGAAGTTGGCGAACTTCTCTCGTGAAGTTGTTCCGCCTGCTACAGCCTCATGCCGACGAAGACGCGGGCAATCCATTTGTTCTGGTTGATGACGACGCTCTTGTCGTCGAAGAGAGAGTTGGTCATCACCAGCGTTGAGCCGGCGAAGTATCGGGGCGTGATGTTACAGACGATGGCTGCACGCTCGTTGAAGAGCATGTTGAAACGTATCCGGCTTGCATTGATGCTCTCTTTGTTGATGGTCATTCTGTTGTAATTGTAGACGACGAACGAAGGAAGCAGAGAGAGGTGGAACAGCCACTTCTTCCAGAGCACGAGGTTGTAGCCGTAGCCGCCTCCGATGCCGAGATGTCTGAACTTGATGTGCACGTCGTAGGAATCTGGCACGCGTTCCTTGAGCTCCTTGTTGGTATCAATGTGTCCGCCTTGATAGCTCAGGCCTGCAAGCCAGGAACCTGCCGAGCGGCGCTGTATGTAGCTCTGACTAAAAGCTGCGGGATAGGAGAATTTCTTGTGATTAAAGCAATAGTAGCCTGCCAGGTTATAGACCTTCATCGTGACGTCGCCCTTCTCAAGACGGCTCAGCTCGTCGCCATACTTGATGTCGCCCGACATCGATGTGGAGCGCTGATAGCTTGCATCGAGGCTGATGCGGCTCCCATAGTAATTGAAGTTCAGCTCGTAGTCGTCATAGATACCCTTCAGCTTGGCAGGGTTGATGGAATAAGCGAGCGAGATGCCTCGATAGGCAATACCGATGGAGATTGTCGTCTTGTGACTGGTGCTGAGATCTGCCCTCGAGTACGTGCCCTCCACGGTTCCCTTGGCATGAAGGCTGTTGCCCGTCTGGTTGCCCCTGAGCTTGAGCGTCCACCTGCAGTCGGGCCTGACCACAAAGTTCGTGTCATAGGACGTCCGGTAGTAGCGTTCCTCCAGAAGGCCGTCCACTTTCGTCCACACCTTCTTGAGGCGGTTTTGGGCTCTCATGGGTGAAACGGCGAAAAGGTGAAAAAGCAAAACAACCAGCACGCATATATTGTATCTCATCTTCAACGATATTTTTTCCAACTTTCTAACTTTTAACCTTTTCAACTTTTCATCTTTTCACCTTTTCTTCAGAACTCATAGCCAAGGTTGAGATAGAAATAGACTTTCTTCGTGCGGTTGCTGTATCCAATCGCTGCACCGAGAGGGCCGAACATCGTCTTGTAGTAATAGGAACCTTGCACACCGAAGAGCGTTTTGTGGCTGAACAGCTCTTTCAACTTCTCGGCCTGCTGGGCACCGGTCAGGCGAAGCAGGACGTAGTTGTTGGACGCAATGCGAAGCTGCCCCTGAAGCTGCACGGCCAGGAACTTGTCCTGCACGAACTCCAGATTACCTATGCCGGCAAAGGGCATCTGCTGCTCGATGTAATGACCGAACCAATCGCCTCCCACGGTATTGGAGAAGACCATAGGAATTGTCTTTCCCAAGAGGAAACGGCCATAGACCATCGGCTGGAGGGTGAAACGCTTCCCGAAGGTGAACGACTTGCGCCAGCTGGCACTGACGTCGCTCAGGCCTACCGTGCCTTCCAGCTTCACAAAATTATCCGTCAGATAAGCATAGCCAGCCTTAAAGCGGGCACCTCGCGTCGGGAAATACCAGTCGTCCTCGCTGTTGTATTCAAGGTTGGCACGATAGCTGAAGTAGTGGTCGTCGTTGAGCGTTATGTTTGCCGACTTCTCAGACTCAAGCTTGTCGCGATAGTGCATGTAGTCCCATCGCATGCCTGCCCTGAAGTTGAAGTGGCGGTAGTCGAAGTTGATGGGCATAGCCTCTGCCTGAAACTGATTGTAGAGGATATTGTAGTCGTGTCCCCCGCCCACGTAAACATCCAGGATGTTTCTGTAGAATGTGAAATTGACGGCAGGTCTGGTGAAGCTACGGGGATGGACGGTAAGTTCGCCACGTGCCATGATGCGCTTGCCCAGACGCACGGTGAGCTCGGTGTTCATCGGCACGGCAGACTTCAACGGCAAGTCAAGTCCGAGCAGGACGGCAGCATACTCTTCCGTGTCGAAGCGCAGACCTACGTGAGCCTCGGCCGTCTTTCGGGTGCCCGCCGTAAGGGCTACGTGCACGTCATCGTCGTCGGGCAGCAGCCGGCACTCTGCTGTCTTGTAGAAGAGGTCCACACGCATCGATGAGGTGAGTTGCTGCCCAAGATAGACATCAATACTGTCCATCTTATTGAGGTTGAACTTCTGCCGGAGGAAACGCTCGTCCTGCGGCGTCATGTTCTCGAAGATGAAGCTCTTGACATGATGCCTTTCGGTCATCACCTTCGGGCGAAGCGGATGATGAATGGTGGGGCGGAAGTCGTCGTCGATGCCTATTTTCTGCTTCAGGGCCATCAGCTCGTCCCAGTGCCGCATGGCTTCCTCCTCGCCACGACGGACAAGTGTGTCGATGGCGACAGCCGAAAAGCTTGCCGAATTGTAGCCAGACGTGTTCACCTGGAGATGCAGGTCCGTGATGGCAAGATTCTCCTCGACCTTGTTCTTGCAATTCACGTCGACAATCTGCGAGAGGACGCCTATCGTGCCTTTGATGTCGTCGGCAGTCTTCGGGTCGCCCTGTACGGTGACGCCGATGATAATGTCGGCTCCCATCTCGCGGGCAAGGTCGGCAGGATAGTTGTTCTTCAAGCCACCATCGACGAGCACCATATCGCCCAACCTGACAGGAGAGAAAGCAGCAGGGATGGCCATCGAAGCGCGCATGGCTTGCGGCAGGCGGCCACTATGGAAATCTATCTCGCTGTTGTCGATGATGTTTGTTGCCACGCAGGCAAAGGGAATCTTCAGGTCCTTCGAGAAGTCGAGCGAGTCGGTATAACCCGTACAGAGCTGATCAAAGAGCTCAGCAAGGTTCTTGCCCTTGATGATGCCGCCTTCGCTGGCTGTCATTTTCTTCTTGAGGGAAAGGCTTGTGGAGAATGCGTATGTGTATCGTTTGCTGCGCTCGCCAAGGCTCAGGTTGCGGAGGTTTTCCTTGTCGGTGATGACGTAGCTCCAGTCTTGCTTGCGCACGACAGAGTCGAGCGAACCCGCATTATAACCAATGGCATACAGGCCGCCTATGATGCTGCCCATTGATGTGCCGGTGATGACGTCCACGGGAATGCCTGCACGCTCCAAGACCTTCAGCACACCAATATGCGCCATCCCTTTTGCGCCGCCGCCGCTCAGGACAACGCCGACCTTCTTCCTGCTCGCAGAAGTACTGTCCTGCTGAGCACTCATGCCCAAGCACAGGAGCAAGGTGATGGCGCATAGCCAAAGCTTCCTATACATAATTAAGCATAATAGAGATGCTTGCCTGCTGCGAGTGTATTAAGCATAAGCATACAGATTGTCATGGGCCCTACCCCACCGGGAACAGGCGTGATGTAGGAGCAGAGAGGCGCCACGCTGTCGAAATCGACATCGCCTTGCAGACGGAAGCCGCTCTTCTTCGTGCTGTCGGGAACGCGCGTCGTGCCCACGTCGATGACCACAGCCCCCGGCTTCACCATGTCTGCCTTGAGGAAGGCGGGCTGCCCGATGGCTGCGATGATGATGTCGGCCTGACGGCATTCCTCCTTGAGTGTCTTGCTGCGGCTGTGGCAGACGGTCACGGTGGCGTCGCCATACTGCTTCTGCATCATGAGTTGTGCCATCGGCTTGCCCACGATGTTGCTGCGGCCAAGGATGACGCACTTCTTGCCGCTCGTAGGTATTTCGTAGCGTCGAAGCAACTCGAGTATGCCTTTGGGCGTGGCACTGATGTAGCAAGGCAAGCCGATTGCCATGCGGCCGACGTTGATGGGATGGAAGCCGTCCACGTCCTTTCTGTAGTCGATGGCTTCGATGACTTTTTGCTCGCTGATGTGCTTAGGCAGAGGGAGCTGCACGATGAAGCCGTCGACGGAGGCGTCTCGGTTGAGCTTCTCCACTTCCTGAAGCAGTTGCTCCTCCGTGATGTCGTCCTCGAAGCGAAGCAAAGTGCTTTGAAAGCCGCAAGCCTCGCAGGCAAGCACCTTGTTGCGCACGTATGTCTCGCTTCCTCCGTCGTGCCCGACGAGGATGGCTGCAAGGTGTGGACGCTTGCCTCCCCTCGAAACGATGTCTTCTACCTCCTTCTTTATCTCTGCCTTAATCGTGGCAGCCGTCTGTTTTCCGTCAATCAGCTCCATCTTTTTAATTTACTATTTGGCAATTTACAATTTACGATTTAAGTCCTTTTCTTTAGGAGAGGATTTAGGAGAGGCCTCCCGGCATACGGCCCTTCATCATGGCTGCCATCTGCTGCATCTTGCTTTTATCCGTGACGAGCTTCATCATCTTGCGCGTCTGGTCGAACTGCTTGATGAGTTTGTTCACCTCCTGTATGTTGGTGCCAGAGCCCTTTGCCAGTCGCATCCGTCGGCTCGTATTGAGACATTCGGGATGGGTTCGCTCGCTGGGTGTCATGCTGAGGATGATGGCTTCGATGTTCTTGAAGGCATTGTCGTCGATGTCCATATCCTTGATAGCCTTGCCGACGCCTGGTATCATGCCTGCCAAGTCCTTCAGGCTGCCCATCTTCTTGATTTGTTGTATCTGCCCATAGAAGTCGTTGAAGTCGAACTGGTTCTTCTTGATCTTCCTTTCCAGGCGGCGAGCCTCTTCCTCGTCATACTGTTCCTGAGCCCTCTCGACGAGCGAGACGATGTCGCCCATACCAAGAATTCTGTCGGCCATACGGCTGGGGTGGAACGGGTCGAGCGCCTCCATCTTCTCGCCAGTGCCCACAAACTTGATGGGCTTATTGACTACGCTTCTGATGCTAAGCGCAGCACCGCCTCGTGTATCGCCGTCGAGTTTGGTGAGGATGACGCCCGTGTAGTCAAGCCTGTCGTTGAACTCCTTTGCGGTATTCACGGCATCCTGACCCGTCATGGCATCCACGACGAAGAGTATCTCGTCGGGTTGGACGGCATCTCGTATGTCTTGTATCTGCTGCATCAGTTCCTCGTCGACAGCTTGACGACCTGCCGTGTCGATGATGAGCACGTCGAATCCCTGAGCCTTGGCATGCTGGATGGCATTCCTGGCGACGAGCACAGGGTCGGTTGCGCCTTCTTCGAGATGAACGGGAACGCCCACCTGTTCGCCCAGAACACGCAGCTGCTCCATGGCTGCAGGGCGGAAGGTGTCGCAGGCAGCAAGGAGAGGATTCTTGCCTCGCTTTTCCTTGAGCAACTTTGCCAGTTTGCCACTCATCGTGGTCTTGCCCGCGCCATTCAGACCAGCCATAAGGATGATGGCAGGATGGCCTTTCAGGTTCATGTCGGTAGTTTCTCCGCCCATCAGCTCGGCCAACTCGTCGTGGACAATCTTCACCATCAGCTGCTGCGGCTTAATGGCTGTCAGGACGTTCTGTCCCAGCGCTTTCTGCTTGACGGTGTCGGTAAAAGACTTTGCTACCTTATAGTTGACGTCGGCATCGAGCAGAGCGCGACGCACGTCCTTTAGCGTTTCGGCAACATTAATCTCGGTTATCTTGCCTTCACCTTTCAGTATCTTGAACGACCGCTCGAGCCGTTCGCTTAAGTTTTCAAACATATTTTGAATTTTGAATTTATTAATTTTGAATTTCGAGGCTTGCCTCCACGAGTGGCATCACCACCTTGCTCAGCACCTTGTCGTTGAGGAAGTGTTCCCCCTCGAAGAGCTGCATCTGCTCCTTCCCATAGTGTTTTAGGAAGTCGCTCTGGCAGTTGACGAGCTTGTCCTGCGTGCCGAAGAGTCCCCACACGAGGGCTTTCTCCTGAGCATCTATGCCTTTGAAACTCTCCTTCTCCACCTGCTGGAAGGCCTGAATCATGGCCTTGTCAACCTTAAACTCTGTCAGTCCGTCCTGCCTCTTGTTGCGGAACTCACGGCGCCCCAGGCCTCGGAAGGTCAACAGCCGAGCCATGTGGAACGATGGATTGACCAGAATGCGCTTCCGTCCCCTGAGTTGTTCGGCATACATGGCTCCCATGCTGGTTGCAACGATGAGGTCTGGCTGCTCGTTTGCCACAAGTTCTTTCAGGAACCGGATGGCCTCGACGGGGTCCACAGGCACATCAGGACTCACCACCTGTACGCCATTAGGGTAGAGGTGATTGCGCATCTGCGTGGCCGAACCTGTGCTGCCGGCAGAGGCAAATCCGTGTATGTAGAGCACCTTCTTCATCTGACTGGACAGATTATTTGCGTGCAAAGGTACGAAGAATTTCGTTATCTGACAATTTACGCTACACAATTTCTGCACATTTTGGCAGTTTGCCATGTGCAGGCACTGTTTCCCGCCGTTTGCCGCGACACATTCTCCTGTTCCATCCGCACGCGTACATATTAACCAATTATTGCTGTCCGCTAAAAACAGCCTGCCTTTGTAATCAAAGAAGCAAGGGAACCGTGATTTAATTTTTACGTCGATTTTGCTGACTCGACGTGAGGTCTTTCAAAAGTTCACACGTGAAGTTTGAAAACTTCTTGTGTCGCGTTTGAAAACTTCTCGTGTGAAATTGGTGGAAATAAAAGCAATATTAACCAATAAATTAGGAACTATGAGACATCACAAGCCGCAGCAACGGACAAAGCATCTTCCTGCCCGCATGACTCTAATATGTTACCATTTATGCTTGCAATTGCAAGATTTAATACAATCCCGATAGTGGGTATTACTTTACCTTTTGCGATATGAACTTCAGGGTGCCGTTCTTTAGCTTCGTGACAACAAAGACCTGACGGATGAGTTTGCCCGTTTCGTGGTCGAAGATGCGTGCCGAGTCGAATGCCTGACCCTTGACACGCGTCTCGAAGTGGAGGTGGTCGCCGGTGGCACGGCCTGTCCTGCCTTCTATGCCGACAGGGTCGCCCGGCCAGAGCCACTGTCCCACCTTGACAAGATTGCGCGAGTGATGGCTGTACAATGTCTCCAACCCATTGGCATGACGCAGGATGACGCAGTTCCCGTAGGCAAAATAAGGTCCCGACAGGATGACCTCCCCTGGGAAGGCTGCTCGGGTGGTGTCGCCTGCGAAGGTCTTGATGTCTGTCCCGCCATGATGCCGCTCGCCACCGAAAGGACTCGTCACTCGGGCTCCCGGCAAGGGATAGTGCCACTCCTCCTTAGTATAGTTGGCGAAGTTTATCGTGAACTGGTCGCGATGGGCAAAGGGATCCTTGGCAGCCTCCACCTTCATCACCTGCCACTCGTCAATGTCGACCTTCTCGTCCTGGGCGTAAACCATTGAACATTCTACATTGACCATTGACCATTGTACAATGAACAGAAGGATAACGCTAAGTGAAAAGAATTTCTTCATTCTTCGTTCTTCATTCTTCATTTATCAGGATTCCGTTGTAGTTTCGCCCAGTGTTGATGGTTTCGCGCCGTGCGCTGTAGAAGTCCATCGAGTTGCGCGTGCACGTACCTTCTATATATATGTCGCTCACGCCCATCTCTTCGAGGAGCCACTTGTTTGCCTCCCAGAGGTCGAGGTGCCATTTAAAGTCCTTCCCTTTAGGGGAGGATTTAGGAGAGGCTGCTATCCTTCCCATCGGAAACCCTGCTGTATGGAAGGCCTCATAGACCTCGTTGCCCACTTCGAACCATTCAAGCGAAATGCCAGGGCCGATGATGGCATGGAGGTCTGTCGGGCTGAGGGGATGCATCTGCTCTATCGTCTTCTGCACGATACGGCTGACCGTGCCTCGCCAACCGGCATGGACGGCTGCAACGATGCGTTGCTTCGTGTCGTATAGCAGGACGGGGATGCAGTCGGCAGTCTTCACGCAGACGCACAGCCCGGGACGGTCTGTGATGACCGCATCGGTGTCCTCCGGCCGACCTGCTTCCGTAACGAAAAGGACGTGGTCGGAATGTGTCTGCCGCGGCAAGGCAAGGTCCTCAAGCCGAAGCCCTAAGTCCTCTACCCCACTGCCCTTGCCTGTCGTGAACGCCGTAAGCCACGAGGGTGTGTCGTATATAATGACATTGTTCATCTTTCTGTCAGAATAACCGTTTGCAGGTGAATACCTTTATCAGAATTGTTCCATTTCTTCGTGTTTTCCTTTTGATCTGTCTTTTGGAGTGGCTTTCTGTTGCCGCTCCTTTTTGACAGAGCATACAGAAAACGCTTGATTATCCATCTTAAGGAAAGAAACTATTGGGCAAGGCGCAGGCCGAGGAAGTTGTACGAGCGCGTCGGCAAGTAGTTGACGCGAGCCGCCGCCATATCGGGGCGTTGCTTCTCCGCCTCAACGATGTCTTTTATCCTTGCCATTTTCTTTTTGTTTAGTTTTTTTAATGCGGCCATACATTTCATGCCCTGGAAATGTGTTGGGTTTGTTTGGCCGAGGGACTTAATTCTGAAGCTTTAGCTCAACGCTAGTTAACGCGCACAGGCCGGACACTTTGGCCGTAGTAACGGTAGTTGTTGCTCCAGCCGATGTCGCCGGAGTTGAAGATCAGGCCGCACGCGTCGCCGGAGTAGTTCGTGCTGAGCGAACGCGACCAGTAGTAGCCGCCCGAGTCCGCGGCGATGAGACTCGTGCCGTAGCGGCAGCCCGCAGCGGGCAGGAAAATGCTGTTGCCGTTGCTCTTACTGGTAATCAACCTGCCGTTTACGCCACCCTGCCTCGTCCACTCTGTCTTAGTGTACTCGCTGTTGATGAGTTCTTTTATCTGGTCAAGGCTTGGCATCTGCCAGTCGCTGCCCCAGTTCGCCGTCGCAGCATCATCCTCGGGGTCAAATTCCGTTTTTCCGTCACCAATGAAGTTGCCTTCGCCGTCATACCAGCAGGCTTCCTTCTGGCCGTCGGCAAACGTGTACTTGTTTATCTGACTCCAACTGGACTGTCCTGCATTCATCCACTTGTATGTGCTCCAGTTGTAATCGCCCTTCGGCTTCGTCTCGCCCCAGGCAAAGTAGCTGCCATACTCCTCGGGCTTGGGTGCGCCGACGTTCTTCGTTGCCCAAAGCGTGCCGCTCGGCAGGCCAAGGTCAACCCATTCGTGATTGCCCGGGTCGAGAGTCGAACTGGACGTCGTACTCCACACACTGACAGCACTGCCATCGGACGCACCAATCATCAGTTGTTCATCTGTCACTTTAAGCACTTTAAGATAGTTCACGGGTATGCCGGAAGCATTGTAGATGATGATAGTACCCTGATAGGGCATGAACTCGTAGGTGGCTCCGTCGATGTAGTCCGTCGTGCCGTCCTCGTTGAAGGTGACGGTCTCGCTCTTCGACTTGTACCATGTGCCTGCGATGCACTGGTTGACGGGCGTGAAGGGACCGAAGTCGATGTCCGAACCAATGCCGTCGTAGAAGACGATGCTGTCCGTGCGAAGGCTGAACTGCATGATGGTGCCGTCGCTCTTGTAAACGCGGAAGCCCTGGGCGGCTGCCGTCTGAATGCTTGCCACAAGCAGAAGCAGGACTGAAAGAATAGCTTTCGCTCTCATAGCTGTTTGTCAATAAAATTTGTATCTGTGTTTATTATTCGTAACTTATAAAAGGGACTTAAAAAGGAATTTATGCGAAGATAGCAAGGGGGCTCCCCCTTGTCCAGCACGACATATCCAAGTCTTTGTTACAAGGGGGCAAGCCCCCTTGCTATCTTCGCCGATTTCCTATTTAACTTCATCATATAACTCCCGAAAGCTGTGTTATTATATATAGACATCTTGTGCTTTCGAGGATAATATGCTGGAGTCAGACGATGTCTTCCTCCTCTTCGTCCACGTCTTCGATGGCGTCGGCATCGAGGATTTCTATCTCTTCGTCCTCGCCCTCGTCGAGCAGCTCCTGACGGAAGGAAGCGAGGTCTTTGTTGCGATGGACAATCGTCTCTTGCTGCGTGATGGCTGCCAGTTTGTTGCTCTCGCTGTTGAGCGCCTTCCAGAGGATGTCTTTCAGTTCGTCCAAGCCGCTTCCCGTGACTGCGCTGATGAAGAGGTGTGGCAAGTCGGAAGGCAGGTCGTCGGAAAGCATCTGCTGCAGCTCGTCGTCCAGGAGGTCGCTCTTCGTGATGGCAAGCACCCTTTGCTTGTCGAGCATCTCGGGATTGAAGTTGCGAAGCTCGCCAAGCAGCACCTCATACTCATGCCTGATGTCATCCGTATCGCCCGGCACCATGAAGAGCAACAGGGAGTTGCGCTCGATGTGACGCAGGAAGCGAAGTCCCAAGCCACGACCTTCGGAAGCACCCTCGATGATGCCAGGAATGTCAGCCATCACGAAGGACTGTCCGTTTCTGTAAGGCACGATTCCGAGGGACGGCTCCATCGTCGTGAAGGGATAGCCTGCAATCTTCGGCCTCGCGCTGGACAGGGAGCTGAGCAACGTGCTCTTGCCTGCATTTGGGAACCCAACGAGGCCGACGTCGGCAAGCAGCTTCAGCTCGAGGATGACGGTACGCTCCAGCATCGGCTCGCCTGGCTGTGCATAACGCGGAGCCTGATTGGTTGCGGTGGCGAAGTGCTTGTTGCCCATGCCGCCACGACCGCCCTTGAGAAGCATCACGACCTGTCCGTCGTCCGTCACGTCGCAGATGTACTCGCCTGTCTCGGCATCATAGACGACCGTTCCGCAAGGCACATCGATGTATCTGTCCTCGCCGTCGGCACCTGTGCTGCCACTGGGACCGCCGTTGTCTCCGTGTCCGGCAAAGACGTGTCGCTCGTAGCGAAGATGCAGCAGCGTCCAGTAGTTGTGGTTGCCACGCAGATAGACATGGCCTCCACGCCCGCCGTCGCCGCCATCAGGTCCGCCCATTGGGACGTACTTCGCCCTGTGCATGTGCATAGAGCCGCGGCCGCCCTTACCCGAGCGACAGCAGATCTTGACGTAATCTACGAAGTTACTTTCTGCCATTATTTCTGTGTATCGAGGAAGGCAAAGATGGAAGCCAGCATACCCTCCTTGGTGGGATTGTCTGCCCAGCGGAATGTGTGGCGTATGCCTTCCTTCTCAAACCATTCGATGAGGGGGGCTGTCTGGTTGTGATAGACAGCGAAACGCTTCTTGATGGTCTCCTCGTTGTCGTCCTCACGGCCTTGTTCCTGAGCACGGCGAAGCAGGCGGAACATCAGGACGTCCTCCTCGACCACCAGTTCTATCATGATGCCCAGCTCGTGGCCACGCTCCTGAAGCATCTTCTTCAAGGCCTCGGCCTGAGCAATCGTACGGGGGAAGCCGTCGAAGATGACGCCCTTGCCTGCCGGCTGAGCGTCGTAGGTCTTGGCAAGAATCTCTATCATAAGGTTGTCGGGGATGAGTTGGCCGTTGGAGATATAGCCCTGGGCAATCTTGCCCAGCTCTGTTCCGTTCTTGATTTCGGCACGCAGCACGTCGCCCGTGCTGATGTGACCCATTCCGTACCTCGTTACAATCTCGTCGCTGTAGGTGCCCTTGCCTGAGCCGGGAGCACCAAAAATGATGATGTTCTTCATTATATAATAGTGTATAAGTCTTTCGTATTTCTGCCGAATCCGTCGTAGTCAAGGCCATAGCCTAGTACGAAATCGTCGGGTATTTGCCTGCAGCAGTAGCGTATGTTGAGGTTGACCTGCAGCTTGCTTGGTTTGAGCAGGAGCGTACAGATGTCGATGCTTTCGGGATTATGCCCTTTGAGTGTCTCGAGCATGCGTGCTATGGTCAGACCTGTATCGACTATGTCCTCCACGATAATGACTGGTCGGCCTGTGATGTCGGTGTTGAGTCCGATGAGTTCGTGTATGGTGCCAGTCGAGTTTACGCCTTCGTAGGATGAGAGCTTGACGAAGGAGATTTCGCATGCCAAGTTGATTTCGCGGAGCAGGTCGGCAGCGAAGATGAAGGAGCCGTTGAGGACGGCAAGAAAGATTGGGTTCTTGCCTTCGTAGTCGCGGTTGATTTCATCGGCCACTCGCTTTATCTGTCGTTTGAGAGCTCTCTCGGATATAGAGATGGTGAAGGATTTGTCCTTCACCTTGATGATTCTTTTTCTCTGCATTGCTTTTAGTGTTTATTTGGTATTAGTTCTTGTCCACCATGGGTCGGTCAGTTCGCGGGGCGGATTGGTTTTTGCGGCTCCGGCGCTTGCGCCTCGCACGCGGCTGAGGGTCTCCGGGGTCATCTGCAGGAAGCTGGCTATGTGAACCATCGGGGCTCTGAGGACGATTTCGGGTTTCTCCCTGAGGAGTCTCTCGTAACGTTCTGCAGCATTCTCGAAGCGCTGGCTGTCGGCATGTTCTTGGCTGCTGATGGCCACGTGCTCCAGTATCTTCCGATAGAGCATCTCCATCTCCTGGTTGCGCACCATGAGGCCGAGCAGCGTCTCATAGGGAATGGCATAGAGAGTGGTGTTTTCCAGAGCCTCCACGATGAGTCGGCTGGGTTCCTGCTTGAGCAAGCTTTCTATGCAGAATACTATCCTGCCCTCGAAGGAGAAGTGCTCTGTGACGTCTTTCTTGTTCTTGTAGTAGTACTGCCGCACCATTCCTTTGTCGACGAAGTACAGTGCGCTGCACACGCTACCTTCCCTGAGGATGGTATCGCCCTTTTGGAACTTCATTGGAACAAGGATACTCGCCAGCATATCGACACCAAGCGGAGTCAGAGGGCAGTATATGCGGGCTATTTCCTTGGCAATGTCTTTACGTCGATTCATCATATCTTTTACCTTTTAAGCCGTTTGCCTGTATGTTTAGTCGAGCTTCAGCACAGCGAGGAACGCCTTCTGCGGAACCTGCACGTTGCCTATCTGCTTCATGCGCTTCTTGCCTTTCTTCTGTTTCTCGAGCAGTTTGCGCTTACGGCTCACGTCGCCGCCGTAGCACTTTGCCAATACGTCCTTCCTGACTTGCTTCACCGTCTCGCGGGCTATTATCTTGGCACCGATGGCGGCCTGTATTGCGATGTCGAACTGTTGACGCGGCAGTAGCTCCTTCAGCTTCTCGCACATGCGTCGGCCGAAGCTTTCGGCATTGTCGAAGTGCGTCAGCGTGGAGAGCGCATCGACGGGCTCGCCGTTGAGCAGGATGTCCATCTTGACGAGCTTGCTGGGTCGGTAGCCGTCCTGATGGTAGTCGAAGGAGGCATAGCCCTTCGAGATGCTCTTGAGTTTGTCGTAGAAGTCGATGACGATTTCGCCCAGGGGCATGGCGTATTGCAGTTCCACGCGGTTGCCACTGATGTATTCCTGCTTGAGCAGCTCGCCTCGCTTGCCGAGGCAAAGTGTCATGATTGGGCCGATGAAGTTTGCTGTCGTGATGATGGAAGCATGGATGTAGGGTTCCTCGATGTGGTCGATGAGCGTTTGGTCGGGCATACCGCTTGGGTTATGCACTTCCGTGCAGTTGCCCTGCTTGTCGTAGACGAGGTACGAGACGTTGGGGACGGTGGTGATGACGTCCATGTCGAACTCGCGGTCGAGCCTCTCCTGTATGATTTCCATGTGCAGCAGCCCGAGGAAGCCGCAGCGGAAGCCGAAGCCAAGTGCCACGGAGCTTTCGGGTTGGAATGTGAGGCTGGCGTCGTTGAGCTGTAATTTCTCGAGCGAGGCGCGGAGGTTCTCGAAGTCCTCTGTCTCTATGGGATAGACGCCGGCAAAGACCATCGGCTTCACCTCCTCGAAGCCAGCGATGGCCTCCTTGCAGGGGTTCTCTACGGTGGTTATCGTGTCGCCCACCTTGACTTCCGTAGCCGTCTTGATGCCGGAGACGATGTAGCCCACGTCGCCGCACGTCAGCACCTGACGCGGCACCATGTCCATCTTGAGCACGCCTATCTCGTCGGCCTTGTACTCCTTGCCGGTGTTGATGAACTGCACCGTGTCGCCGCTGCGCATTGTGCCGTTGACGATTTTGAAGTAGGCGATGATGCCACGGAAGGAGTTGAACACCGAGTCGAAGATTAGCGCTTGCAGCGGAGCCTTTTCGTCGCCCTTGGGACACGGGATGCGCTCCACGACGGCACGCAGTATCTCCTCCACTCCCATACCTGTCTTGCCGCTGGCTCGGATGATTTCCTCGCGCTTGCAACCGATGAGGTCCACGATTTCGTCCTCTACCTCTTCCGGCATAGCGTTTGGCATGTCGCATTTATTGATGACGGGGATGATTTCCAAGTCGTGGTCGATGGCCATGTAGAGATTGCTAATGGTCTGTGCCTGCACGCCTTGCGTGGCATCCACCACCAACAAAGCGCCCTCGCAGGCTGCTATGCTTCGGCTTACTTCGTAGCTGAAATCGACGTGTCCCGGCGTGTCAATGAGGTTGAGGATGTATTTCTTTCCCTCCAGGGTGTACTCCATCTGGATGGCGTGGCTCTTGATGGTGATGCCACGTTCTTGCTCCAGGTCCATATCATCGAGCATCTGGCCCTTTGTCACCGCGATGGTCTTGGTGTATTCCAGCAAGCGGTCGGCCAAGGTACTCTTTCCGTGGTCGATGTGGGCAATGATGCAGAAGTTTCTTATGTTTTGCATTTCGAGTTAGGTCTATAATTGCTTTGCAAAGGTACAAATAAAAATGTAATCTGAAAAATTAAAGCTAAATAATTAAGGCGTTTTGCATGGTTTTGTCTTCGTGGAAGGCCTCTGGCGGCTTTAAGCCTGGCTTCCTGGCTGCTGCTGTTTGGCTTCATGGCTATTCTGCCAAGCTTTAAAGCTGCTTCTGCTTGGCTTTCTGGCGGCTTCTATCAGGCTTTGTGGAGAAGGCTTTGTAGAAGAAAGCTTTGTATATTGCCACGTGGAATATATTTCTCTTAAGCATTTCCCCCTCTTAAAGCCCCCTTTATCCCCCTCACTGGATATATACACCGAGGTGGCCCTTTTTTTAACCCCGACGGGCATATTTTTTTGCTTATTTGTCGAAAATCGAACAAAAGTGCTCCGTTTTGAGCCTTTCTGCACAAAAAGACAGGGTTGGAAAGATGACGTTTTGCAAGGAGAAATTCAAGGCGTTGCAGAAAGATTCCAACGTGTTGCAAATGCAACATCGGCACGTTGCATTTTCCTACATGAAGAGGCTGAACAGGAGGTAGCGCAGCGAATAGCACCTCAGGGGCAATGGCAGGAAGCCTTCCCTGCGAAGTTCCCTGGCACGCCGCCGCACTTCGCCGATGCTGTGAGTCAAGGTCCAAGCTTTCTGCAGATAGTCCACAGTAAGCTGTCTGACACGCCTCTCAAGCAATGGATTATCCAAGGAGCGCAATTCGTTGAGTATAAAATGAATATCGTCAAGACGTTTCTTCACTTTTTCAGGAGATTTGGAGTGCGTGATAGTGCCTTCGTGCTGACGATAGAAATAGGCCTCAACATTCAGCTCGACCAGAGAATTTGCTCGGAGGAAAAGCTGTGGCGTGAAGAGCTCGTCCTCATGCAGAATTCCCGGGAAGAAGCGCAGCTCTCCGAGGACGTCCCTTCGGAAGGCATAAGCACATGCGGCAGCACGGAGATTGCGGTGCTGGAGGAAAGACCCTCCCCGGCCCTCCCTTAAAGGGAGGGAGAAAGTCTCCCCTTTAAGGGGAGATATAGAGGGGTCCTTCTTTATCATCCCAAACAGCACGACGTCTGCCCGGCCTTTTCTCAACTGCTCAAGGACGAGTTCATAGGCTTCGGGGATGATGGCATCGTCGGCATCGACGAACTGGATGTAGCGTCCCTGGCTGGCCTCGATGCCTGTGTTGCGAGCTACGGAAAGCCCCGCCTGCTCCTGCCGGACGAGCGTCTCCCCCAAGAGAGGCGAGTCGGAGAGCGTCATACCATCATCCACGACGATAACCTCGGCTTCGTCAGCGGAAAGATGAAGAGCCCGGATGCTCCCGAGACAAGCTTCGAGCAGAGCCTTCGGCTCGTTGTGGTAGGTGACGATGAACGAAACAAGTGGCTTCATAGCATTTGCAAAGATACAAAGAAAAAGCGAAAAGTGAAAAGCCTGAAGTGAAAAAAATGCCGAAGAGGCAAGAAGTTGGAGGCATTGCTTTGCGAGATGAAACTTTTTTCGTAACTTTGCACGAAAATCATCGATTCGTTAAATCGTAAATCGTCAAATCGTAAATTACCATGGTTGTTTGTATTGCCGAGAAGCCCTCAGTGGCTCGCGAGATAGCAAACGTGCTTGGCGCCAAGAGCCAACACGACGGCTACCTGGAAGGGAACGGTTATCAGGTGACGTGGACCTTCGGTCATCTGTGCGAGCTAAAGGAGCCGCACGAGTACACACCGATGTGGAAGAGCTGGAGCCTCAGCGCCCTGCCCATGATACCGCCTCGCTTCGGCATCAAGCTAAAGCAGGACAAGGGCGTCGAGAAGCAGTTCCACATCATCGAGAGCCTCATGCAGAAAGCCGACGAAATCATCAACTGCGGCGATGCTGGGCAAGAGGGTGAGCTCATACAGCGCTGGGTGATGCAGAAGGCCGCGGCGAAATGTCCCGTGAAACGGCTTTGGGTGAACAGTCTGACGGAAGAAGCCATCCGCGAAGGCTTCCAGACGCTCAAGGACCAAAGTGCCTACCAAGGCCTCTACGAAGCAGGACTGATGCGCGCCATCGGCGACTGGCTGCTCGGCATGAACGCCACAAGGCTCTACACACAGAAGTACGCGGCCGGCAAGAGGCAGGTGCTCAGCGTGGGCCGCGTGCAGACTCCTACCCTGGCACTCGTCGTGGCACGTCAGAGGGAGATTGACAACTTCGTCCCCCGCCAGTCGTGGGTGCTCTCCACGCTCTACCGCGACACGAAGTTCAATGCCATAGAACGCGACGAGGAAGCTGAGGCAGAAGACGCAGCAGCCGTCGCAGCAGCAGCCGAGAAGGGAAAGAAGCAGAAGCCAAAGGGCATAATATACAAGCCACTGGAGTACGCCACCGAAGCAGAAGGCAAAGCCATCATCGACAGCATCAAGGACCAGCCCTTCACCGTGCTCTCCGTAGAGAAGAAGAAAGGCACGGAGGCTCCGCCAAGGCTCTACGACCTGACCGGCCTGCAAGTGGACTGCAACAAGAAGCTCGGCCTGTCGGCAGAACAGACGCTCTCCATCATCCAGAGCCTCTACGAGAAGAAGGTCACGACCTACCCTCGCGTCGATACTACATTCCTTCCCGACGACGTCTATCCCAAGTGTCCGCAGACGATGAACGGCCTCTATCAGACGAAGTTTGCTGGCGTCGCTCCCTATGCCGACCTCATCCGTCCGCTCGGGGGAAAGCCTCTGCGCAAATCGAAAAAGGTGTTCGACAACTCCAAGGTGACCGACCACCACGCCATCATCCCGACGGGCATCATTCCTGGGGGCCTTACAGAACTCGAGCAAAAGGTGTTCGACCTCGTGGCACGCGCCTTCATCGCCGCTTTCTACGACGACTGCAAGTTCGAGACAACCACCGTCATGGGGCAGACCCTCTCTAACTCCCCCTTAAAGGGGGAGGACAAAAGTATCACTTCAAAGGGAGAATCTGGGACGCCCATCCTGTTCCGCACCACGGGCAAAGTCATCATCGACGAAGGATGGCGAGTGGTAATGGCTTCAGCCAATCCCCTCTCGAAGGGAGACAAGCCAGCCGAACAGGAAGTCTCCCCTTCAAAGGGAGATTTAGAGGGGTCTTTCGTGAAAGGTGAAAGCGGTCCTCATGTGCCTTCAATCTCGGAGAAATGGACCACGCCACCCAAGCCTTACACCGACGCAACGCTTCTCCGTGCCATGGAAACAGCCGGCAAGACCGTCGAGGACGAGGAGCTCCGCGACGCGATGAAGGAGAACGGCATCGGCAGACCCAGTACCCGTGCCGCCATCATCGAGACGCTCATCCGCCGGCATTACATCCGCCGAGAGCGCTCATCGCTTCATCCCACACCAACCGGCTTCGAGCTCATCGACCTTATACACTACGACCTGCTCAAGAGTGCAGAGCTCACCGGACGATGGGAAAAGAAGCTCCGGCAGATAGAACGTCACGAATACGAAGCCCGAACCTTCCTCGACGAACTGAAACAGATGGTCTCGGACATCGTGATTGCCGTCCTTAGGGAGAAGAAAACGGCCGACATACAATAAAAGAAGCCTTTCTACGTTATTATATTATATGAAACGTCTTCTGCAATATCTGCTTCTGGTGCTCCTCGTCAGTGCCTGCACCCCCGAGACTCACGTCAAGAAGGGCGACCAGTTCTACGCCATAGGCGAATACTTCGACGCTGCAGCCGAGTACAAGAAAGCCTACACACGTACCCCACCCAAGGACAAAGACAAACGCGGGCAGAGAGCCTGGAAGATGGCACAGTGCTACCGACGCATTAACTACACCGCCAAAGCCATTGGTGCCTACCAGAACGCCTACCGCTACGGCTATCCCGACTCTATGGCGCTCTTCTATCTGGGACAGCTACAGCAGAAGAACGGCGACTACAAAAGTGCCACGAAGTCCTACACCGCCTTCCTCGAGAAGGTACCAGACGACACGTTGGCCCTCAACGGACTGAAGGGCTGCGAACTTGCCCCGAAGTGGAAGAACACGTTCTCGCTCTACAGCATCAAGAAGGAGCCCATCCTCACCAGCCGACGCAGCGACTTCTGCCCCGCCCTGCTTGGTGACGAAAGCGATATGCTGTACTTCTCCAGCACTCGCAACGACGCGAAGGGCAATGAGATAAGTGGCATCACGGGCACCAAGAGCGCTGACATCTTCTTCACCAAGAAGGACGACAAGGGAAAGTGGGAACCCGTGGAGACAGTAGAGGGCGACCTCAACAGCGAATACGAGGAGGGAGCCTGCTGCTTCTCGCCTGATGGCAAGACGATGTACCTCACCGTCTGCACCTTCGACAGCGATTATCCCCGCTACGCACAAATCTATACCAGCACCCGCAGCGATGCCTCATGGAGCAAGCCCCAACTTCTGCAAATCTCGAAGGACACGCTCTCCAGCTATGCGCATCCAGCCGTCTCGCCCGACGGGGTGTGGCTCTACTTCACCAGCGACATGCCTGGCGGACAGGGAGGATTCGACATCTGGAGGATTGCCATTACCAGCCACGGCCTGGGAGGCGTGGAAAACGTGGGCTATCCCATCAATACGCCGGGCGACGAGATGTTTCCCGCTTTCCGACCCAACGGCGACTTCTACTTCTCGAGCAACGGCCACGTCGGCATGGGAGGCTTGGACATCATCAAAGCCGAGCAGGACAGCCTGGGCACGTGGACGCTCGAGAACCTCAAGTACCCCATGAATTCCAACGGCGACGACTTCGGCATCACGTTCGAGGGACTGCACAACCGCGGTTACTTCTCCACGAACCGCGGCGATGCCCGCGGGTGGGACCACATCATGTCGTTCGAACATCCCGAAGTCATCCAGTCGGTCAAAGGATGGGTTTACGAGAAGGACGGCTATGAGTTGCCTGAAGGACTGGTCTATATGGTTGGCGACGACGGCACATACCTCAAGTTGAGCGTGCGTGGAGATGGCAGCTTCGAGCAGGAGGTGAAGCCTAACGTCAACTACATCTTCCTGGGAACTTGCAAGGGTTATCTCAATCATAAAGAAGAACTTAGCGTCGACACAAGCAGCGTCAGCAAGGAGTATGTGCTTCAGTTCCCGCTGGCAAGCATCGAGAATCCTGTGCTCATCCGCAACATCTTCTACGAGTTTGACTCGGCTGTGCTCCTTGACAGTTCCAAGGTTGCCCTCGACAGCCTCGTCGTCTTGCTGAACGAGAACCCGAACGTCACCATTGAACTGGCCTCGCATTGCGACTTCCGAGGCAAGGACGAATACAACGAGAAGCTCTCCCAACGTCGTGCCGAAAGCGTCGTGAACTACCTCATCGAGCATGGCATAGACACGTTGCGACTCTCTCCGAAAGGTTACGGCGAGAAGCGACCCAAGGTCGTGACGCGAAGGATTGCTGCCACCTATGACTTCCTCAACGAAGGCGACACCTTGACCGAGGCATTTATCCTGGCGCTCGAGGACGAGGAGAAGCAAGAGATCTGTCATTCGCTGAACCGCCGAACCGAGTTCAAAGTGCTGCGCACAACCTACAAGCTCTTCGACTCGCCGACAGCTCCGGCCGCTCCGGTCAAGGAGGAGATTGAGCAAGCTGAGAAGCCGGAAGTACCCGAAGCTCAGGAAACGTCAGGCAAGGACACGCCGCCCCAGAAGTTGAGTGCGGGCGAGACGCCCGCGCTCCCAAAAGAAGCGCGTGAACGCGAGGAAGAGAAGATGCTCGAGGACATGAAACCTGAGGACAGGGCAAAGTACGAGGAAAAGAAGCGTACTGCAGAAGCTACAGAAGCTGCCAATCAGACCAAGAACACCACGCTGAGGGCTCGCCAGTCCGTTGAAGCCACAAAACGAGCCGTAGCAAAGGATTCCAAGAATTAAAGCTGACGTCTTATCGCATATCATCTCCCACGAAACGAAGCGGGAGCAGAGCATCTATGCCATTGCAGACGTAGATGCCTTCCGTGCCGTATAGCAAGATGCGGACCTTGACGCCGTGGCGGTCTTCCACGCCCGAGATGACTTGCCGGCAGGCACCGCAAGGCGTGATGGCCTTGTCGAGGAAACGCTTGCCTTTTCTTGCTGCGATAGCCAACGCAACGACTGGCTGGTCGGGATATTGGGCACCGGCAGCGAAGAGTGCAGTCCGCTCGGCACACAGGCCGGAAGGAAATGCGGCATTCTCCTGGTTGGCACCAGCTACGATTACGCCATTCTGCAGTCTGGCAGCAGCGCCTACCAAGAACTTGCTGTAGGGTGCATAGCTGCTGTTCGTGGCCTGCTTGGCTGCCTCCACAAGTTCCCTGTCTTCTTCGCTCAGTTCGGCCATCTCGTAGATTTGCCAGACAGCCTCAATCTTGTACTCCTTCATATAATAAATGAATAATTACGCCACAAAGTTAGTGTTTTTTTTCGTAAAATGCCAAATAATCACTAATTTTGCGCACGCAATTATGAAAAAATACATTATTATATGTCTGTTGTCACTGGTCAGTCTGTTGTCTTTCGGACAGCGCACGAACCAGGCTTACTGGACATACATCGACAAGTACAAAGGCTGGGCCATCGAACAGATGCATCAATATGGCATCCCGGCCAGCATCACTTTGGCTCAGGGCCTGCTCGAAAGCAATGCAGGAAGAAGTTCACTTGCCACCGGGGCCAACAACCACTTTGGCATCAAGGTGGGCAGCAATTGGACAGGACCCTATGTAGTGAAAAGCGACGACCGGCCAGACGACCGTTTTCGCAAGTACAAGAGTGCCCGCGAAAGTTTTATCGACCACTCTAAGTTCCTGCAGCAGAAGCGCTATCAGGGGCTCTACCGACTGAGCAAAACCGACTACAAAGGTTGGGCAAGGGGGCTGAAGGCGGCTGGTTATGCCACCTCGCCAACCTACGCCGATGCGCTCATTCGCGTCATCGAGATGTATAGTCTCCATCAATTCGACACGAAGAAGGGGCAAGGAGCAACGCCCATAGTGCAAGAGACAAACATCCAGCAGGCTGATGCTTTCTGGCAGAGCCATGTGGTCTATAAGGGCAACAAGAACTACTTCATCATCGTCGAGATTGGCGACGACATGGCCACCATCAGCAAGAAGACGGGCCTCAGCCTGCGGAAGCTCTATAAATACAACGATCTGCCTCGCGACTATGCCCCGACGGAGGGCGACATCATCTACCTCAAGAAGAAACGCAACTCGGCAAGCAAAGAGTTCAAGAAGAACCCTATCCACATCGTTGAAGTCAACCAAAGCCTCTTCGACATCAGTCAACTCTACGGCATCCGCCTGGAGTCGCTCTGCAAGCTTAACGGCTGGGACGAGCCAAAGGCCGTGGAAGTCGGAGAGATACTGAGAATAAGATGACAAGCTTGACTTGCGTCGAGCTAAAGGTTGACTGACGTCGACCTAAAAGTTTTACAGAGTAATTGCCAAACTTCTGCAGAGAAGTTCGCAAAGTTCTCTGCAGAAGTTTTAGCTTGACGCCAAGTCAACTCTTACGCCAGTCCGTGGGCTGACGGAAGGAAGCACGAAAAACATAACAAAACCTATCATAAACCAGACATGATTACATTGTCCAATATCGCCGTACAATTCGGCAAACGCGTCCTCTACAAGGACGTCAACATGAAGTTCACGAGCGGCAACATCTACGGCATCATCGGTGCAAACGGAGCCGGCAAATCAACCCTTCTGAAGGCCATCAGCGGTGAGCTGGAGCCCACAAAAGGCACTGTCGAGCTGGGACCGGGCGAGAGGCTCAGCGTCCTCTCACAGGACCACTTCCAGTACGACCAGGAGACCGTCCTGAACACCGTCCTCATGGGGCACACCACGATGTGGGACGTCATGAAGGAACGCGAGGCACTCTATTCGAAGTCGGACTTCTCGGACGAAGACGGCATACGCGTCGCCGAGCTGGAAGAGAAGTTCGCCGAGATGGGTGGCTACGAGGCTGAGAGCGACGCCGCTGCACTGCTCTCCGGCCTCGGCATAAAAGAAGCAAAGCACTACCAGCTCATGGGCGAGCTCTCGGGTAAGGAAAAGGTGCGCGTCATGCTGGCAAAGGCACTCTTCGGCAATCCAGATAACCTGCTGCTCGACGAGCCTACCAACGACCTCGACCTCGATACCGTCCAGTGGTTGGAACAATATCTGAGCGAGTTCGAACACACTGTCCTCGTCGTCAGCCACGACCGTCACTTCCTCGACTGCGTATGCACGCACACCGTCGACATCGACTTCGGCAAAGTCACCATGTTCGCAGGCAACTACAGCTTCTGGTACCAGAGCTCGCAGCTTGCCCTCCGACAGGCTCAGAACCAGAAGGCTAAGGCTGAGGAGAAGAAGAAAGAGCTCGAAGAGTTCATCCGTCGCTTCTCCGCTAATGTGGCAAAGAGCAAGCAGACCACAAGTCGAAAGAAGATGCTCGAGAAGCTCAATGTCGAGGAGATTAAGCCATCGACACGCAAGTACCCGGGCATCATCTTCCAGATGGACCGCGAACCCGGCAATCAAATCCTCGAGGTGGAAGGCCTGAAGGCTGTAGCCGACGATGGAACGCTGCTCTTCGACAACGTCAGCTTTACGGTCGAGAAGGGCGACAAACTGGTCTTCCTCAGCCGCGACCCAAGGGCTATGACCGCTCTCTTCGAGATTATCAACGGCAACAGACAGCCGCAGGCCGGTAGCTTCTCGTGGGGCATCACCATCACCACCGCATACCTGCCGCTCGACAATACAGAGTTCTTCCAGAGCAACCTCAATCTCGTGGATTGGCTCAGCCAGTACGGAGAAGGCAACGAAGTCTATTTCAAGGCCTTCCTGGGCAGAATGCTCTTCTCGGGCGAAGAGGTCTTGAAGAAGGTGAATGTACTCAGCGGCGGCGAGAAGATGCGCTGCATGATAGCACGAATGCAGCTCAAGAACGCCAACTGCCTCATCCTCGACACCCCCACGAACCATCTCGACCTCGAAAGCATCCAGGCCTTCAACAACAACCTCAAGCTCTTCAAGGGCAACATCCTCTTTGCCAGCCACGACCACGAGTTCATCCAGACCGTCGCCACACGCATCATCGAACTCACGCCGTCGGGCATCATCGACAAACTTATGGACTACGACGACTACATCTCGAGCGATGCCATCAAGGAACAAAAGGAGAGAATGTATGGAACTGCCAACTGACAAAACGTCGATTGGCATGTTTCTTGTAGAACGAAAGCAGGATAAATCTTAATAAGATGAAAGAAGAAAAGACAGAAGAAGAACTGAAGGAAACCGTTCAGGAAGCACCTGAGTCGGAACAGAACACGCCAGAAGAAGAAAAAGAACCAACCGTCGAGGAACAGCTCGAAGCAGCCAATGCCGAGATTGTCAGCCTCAAAGACCAGCTGCTTCGTAAGATAGCAGAGTTCGACAACTACCGCAAACGCACCATCAAAGAGAAGACAGATCTCATCCTCAATGGTGGCGAGAAAACCATCGTCAGCATCCTGCCCGTCATTGACGACATGGAACGTGCCCTGAAGAACATGCAGAAGGCAGAAGATGTTAGTGCAGTGCTCGAAGGAGTGGAGCTTATCTACAAGAAATTCATAGACATACTCGGCAAGCAAGGCGTCAGCATCATCGAGACGAAAGAAGCCGACTTCGACGTCGACGTGCATGAAGCAGTGGCACAACTGCCTGCGCCGACAGACGAGCTAAAAGGCAAAGTGATGGATTGCACGCTGACGGGCTACAAGCTCAACGACAAAGTTATCCGCCACGCTCAAGTCGTTGTAGGAGTTTAAATTAAAGATGGAAAAGAGAGATTACTACGAAGTCCTTGGCGTCAGCAAGACGGCAAGCGATGCAGAGATAAAGGCCGCCTACAAGAAGATGGCCATCAAGTACCACCCTGACCGCAACCCCGGCAACAAAGAGGCTGAGGAGAAGTTCAAGGAGGCTGCTGAAGCATACGATGTGCTTCGCGACCCCGAGAAGCGTCAGCGTTACGACCAGTTCGGCTTTGCAGGCATGAACGGACAAGGCGGCTTCGGAGGCGGTGCCAGCATGTCAATGGACGACATCTTCTCGATGTTTGGCGACATCTTCGGAGGTGGCAGCTTCGGAGGAAGTAGCTTCGGAGGAGGCTTCAGCGAGTTCTTCGGAGGTGGAGGCAGAAGCGGAAGCAGACATGTGGAGAAAGGGGCTGACCTCAGGCTCAAGGTGCGTGTCACGTTGAACGAAGTCGCTACCGGCGTCACCAAGAAGTTCAAGATAAACAAATACGTCACCTGCCCCCATTGCCACGGAAGCGGCAGCGAGGACGGCAAGAAGGAGACGTGCTCGAAGTGCAAGGGAAGCGGCACGACCTACCGCACCATGCAGACCATGTTCGGACACATGCAGACGCAGACACAGTGTGATGCCTGCGGCGGCACGGGAAGCATCATTCGCAACAAGTGCAAGCAATGCGGCGGTCAGGGCATCGTCAAAGGAGAGGAGATTGTTGAGATCAAGATACCAGCCGGCGTACAAGAAGGCATGGTGGTCAACGAGAGAGGCAAAGGCAACGCTGCCCGCTGGAACGGCGTACCGGGCGATATTCAGGTTTATATTGAGGAAGAACCTCACAAGGAGCTTATCCGCGACGGACAGAACCTCAACTATCATCTTCTGCTCGACGTTCCCACAGCCATCCTTGGCGGTTCGGCCGAGGTTCCCACCATCGACGGCAAGGTGAAGATAAAGATTGACCCAGGCACGCAACCCGGCAAGACCATGCGTCTGCGTGGCAAGGGACTGCCTGTCGTGCAAGGCTACGGCTACGGCACAGGCGACCTCATCGTGCAGATTGGTGTCTATATTCCTGAGAACCTGTCGCGCGAAGAGAAGGAAACCTTCGAGAAGCTCCGCACGAGCGACAACATGAAGCCCGGTGCCACAGCGAAGAACAACTTCTTCAACAAGTTCAAAAAGATGTTTGAATAAGTCTTAGGAACGCGGACGTCCTCGTCCGCAAATAATCTTAGGAACGCGGACGTCCTCGTCCGCAAAATAACATAATGAATTACAATCAAGCATTACAATATCTGTTCGACTCTGCCCCGATGTTCCAGAACGTAGGGGCAGCGGCGTATAAGGAGGGTCTTGACGGAACGCTTTTCCTTGACAAGCATTTCGACCATCCGCATCGCAACTATCGTTGCATTCATGTTGGAGGCACAAACGGCAAAGGTTCTGTCAGTCACACGCTTGCCGCCATGCTTCAAGTCCAAGGCTATCGCGTGGGGCTTTACACCAGTCCGCATCTCGTTGACTTCCGCGAGAGGATACGTGTCAATGGCAAGATGATAAACAAGAAGCGTGTCGTTGACTTCGTGAGGACCCTCTTTAACTCCCCTTTAAAGGGGGAGAACTTTGCAGCAAAAAACTCCCTCCCCTTAAGGGAGGGCTGGGGAAGGTCTTTCTCCTTCTTCGAACTTGCCACAGCACTTGCCTTCAAGTATTTCGAGGAACAGAAGGTTGACTTTGCCGTCGTGGAGGTTGGCTTGGGAGGCAGGCTGGACTGCACGAACATCATCACACCCGTGCTTTCCGTCATCACCAACATCAGCTTCGACCACGTTCAGTTCCTTGGCGACACTCTCCCCAAGATAGCCTCAGAGAAAGCTGGCATCATCAAACGTGGCGTTCCCGTCGTGATTGGCGAGAACATCAACAACGAGGTGAAAGCCGTCTTTGCAAACAAAGCGAAAGAAGAAGGCGCGCCCATCACCTTTGCCGAAGACGAGAGCCGTCAGCTCGCCGGATTGTCGGACTTCCAACTGCAAGGCTTGTGCCAAGAGAAGAACCGAAGAACTATCTTGAGTGCTGTTCGTGTGCTCAGGGGGCAAGGCATTGCCATTGGCGACGAAGCTGTAAGGAGAGGTTTCGCCGAGGTTGCCACGATGACAGGCTTGATGGGGCGTTGGCAAGTAATAAGGAAGAAGCCACTCACCGTTTGCGATACCGCCCACAATGTCGGCGGACTTCAATACATCTTCCGCCATCTGGCTTCCCTACCCCATCGCAAGCTTCACTTTGTCTTCGGAATGGTCAGCGACAAGGATGTCAGCACAGTCCTGACACTTATGCCAAAGGATGCCATCTACTACTTTACCCAGGCATCTGTCAATCGTGCCATGCCGGCAGATGAACTCGCTCGCAGAGCTAAAGCTATCGGCATACAAGGCACAATACATACAAATGTAGCGTCTGCATACAACACAGCACTTTCCTGTGCTTCAGCAGATGACATTATTTATATTGGAGGCAGTACTTTTGTGGTTGCAGACATGTTAAAGAGCATACTTTAACGTCTTTTAGCACATCCATAGGACAGTTTTTCTGCGTTTCTCTTTGAAGCAAAGGAAAAATTTTGTAGATTTGCATAAGAAATTATCATAAAATACAAATCTTACGCCTATGGACAAAGAACTTATTTCCGGTCTCAAGAGAGAGAACTTCCAAGCTGTCATTCAAGGCAAGGAGACAGACCTCTTTGTACTCACGAACGCAAACGGCATGGAAGTCTGCATCACCAACTACGGAGGTGCTATAATGGCCATCATGGTTCCCGACAGGGAAGGCAAGATGGCCAATGTCATACAGGGACACGACTCCATCCAGAACATGGTGAACAGTCCCGAACCCTTCCTCAGCACCCTCGTAGGGCGCTATGGCAACCGCATTGCCAAAGGACACTTCACGATGAACGGCAAAGACTACAGCCTTGCCGTCAACAATGGTCCAAACCATCTGCACGGCGGGCCCACGGGCTTCCATGCACGCGTTTGGGACGCTGAGCAAATCAACGAACACGAGCTGGTGCTTCGCTACGTCTCTGCTTACTACGAGGAGGGCTTCCCCGGTGAGCTGCATATGAATGTGAAGTACAGCCTGACGGAAGACGATGAACTCATCATTGACTATCGTGGCACGACAAACAAGAAGACGCCCGTCAACATGACAAGCCACGGCTTCTTCTCGCTCGCTGGCATTGCCAACCCCACACCTGAGGCTCTGAACAACATCCTCACCATCAACGCCGACTTCTTCATCCCCATCGACGAGACAAGCATTCCGACGGGAGAAATCCTGAAGGTGGAAGGCACACCCTTCGACTTCCGCACACCTCATGCCGTGGGAGAACGCATCGGCGACACCAGCTGCCAGCAGATTGTCAACGGCACAGGCTACGACCACTGCTTCGTGCTCAATAAACGCGAGCCTGGAGAATTGTCGTATGCAGTGAAGTGCGTCGAACCCATCAGCGGCCGCAAGATGGAGATGTGGACTACGGAGCCTGGCGTTCAGTTCTACAGCTCGAACTGGCACAGCGGCTTCACTGGCAATCAGGGCGCAACCTATCCCAAGTACTCTGCCCTCTGCTTCGAGGCTCAGCACTTCCCCGACTCGCCCAACCGCCCCTACTTCCCCAGCACAATCCTCAAGGCTGGCGACATCTACAGGCAGAAGACTATCTATAAGTTCGGAGTTGAAAGTTGAGAGTTGAAAGTTGAGAGTTGAAAGTTGAGAGTTGAAAGTTATGTCTGCGACTGAGGTAAGGGATAGCATCATTGGCCAGAAGAGCAAGGCCTTTGCCATTCGTGTCGTACGCATGGCGAAATATCTTCAGCAGGAGAAATGCGAATACGTCCTTTCGAAACAAGTCCTGAAAAGCGGAACAAGCATAGGAGCCAACGTCCGCGAAAGCAAGAACGCAGAAAGCAAACCCGATTTCATCCATAAACTCGAAATAGCTTTCAAGGAATCGACGAGACGGAATACTGGCTGGAACTCTTGCACGAAACTGACTATATTTCCTAAACAACCTTCGACTCCATGATGAAGGACAACAAAGAACTTTCCGCAATGCTGACGAGCATCATTAAAACATCTAAATTAAATAAATAACCATTAATCATTAACACATTTAACAAACGAAAGGTAGAAGGAGAGAGTTGAATTTCATCGTCCCTTGCTCGGGCTGCGAAGAACTTTCAACTTTCAACTTTCAACTTTCAATTAAAAAAATTATGGCACAAAAATCTAAACAATGGGGTGCGATTATCGTGATGATTGCACTCTTCGCAATGATTGCCTTCGTGACAAACCTCTGCACACCCATGGCAACCATCATCAAGAACCAAGGCGAAATCAGCAACGCTCTCGCCCAGATTGGCAACATCGGCAACTTCATCGCCTACCTCGTCATGGGCATCCCCGCAGGCATGATGATAGCCAAGTTCGGTTACAAGAAGACCGCCCTCATCGGTCTTGCCATCGGCATCGTGGGCATCCTCATCCAGTGGTGCAGCGGCCTCATCGACGCAGGCGACGGCTCGAACATCGGCGTCGTATTCGGCGTTTACCTGCTCGGCGCATTCATCTCTGGTCTGACCATGTGTATCCTGAACTGCGTCGTGAACCCCATGCTCAACCTCCTCGGTGGCGGTGGCAACAAGGGCAACCAGCTTATTCAGGTCGGCGGTGTGTTCAACAGCTCTGCTGCCGTAGCTTGCTACATCCTGATGGGTGCTCTCATTGCTGATGCATCGAAGGCCAAGATAGCCGACGCCACACCCGCGCTGTGGATTGCCCTCGCCATCTTCGCCGTAGCCTTCGTCGTCATCCTCTTCACCAAGATTGAAGAACCCGAGCAGGCACCCGTGGACTTCAGCCTCATCAAGGGCGCCCTCAAGTTCCGTCACTTTGCACTTGGTGCTCTGGCTATCTTCCTTTACATGGGCGTAGAGGTTGGTACCCCCAACGCCGTTCAGCAGTACCTCAACGAACCCGACAACCCACTGCACATCCCCTCTGCCACCGTTGGTATGATTGTGGCCGTATATTGGTTCATGATGCTCATCGGGCGCTTCACTGGCGCAGCCATTGGCAGCAAGGTCAGCAGCCGTGCTATGGTAACCACCGTTGCCACCGTCACACTTGCACTCGTCCTCTTTGGCATGTATGCCCCGACGGATGTCCTTGTCAACTTCCCCGGCGTCGATTGGGGTAAGCTCGAACTCATCTGGCAGCCCATTCCTGTCGGCATCTTCGCCTTCCTGCTCGTAGGTCTCTGCACAAGTGTGATGTGGGGAGCTATCTTCAACATGGCTGTAGAAGGCCTGGGCAAGTACACAGCTGTTGCCAGCGGCATCTTCATGACAATGGTGTTCGGCTGTGCCGTTATGATGCCTCTGCAGGGTTGGGTAGCCGATATGTTTGGCTGGATTCCCAGCTTCTGGGTTGTATTCGGCTGTGCTGCTTACATCCTCTTCTATGCCCTCATCGGCAGCCGCGTTAGCAAGAGAGCTGAATAATATAAATGTAATAACGAAATAACGTAATAACGAAAACATTATGAGACTAACAATCGACGACGTAAGAAGTCGTTTCATCAAGCACTTCGACGGCACCACGGGCAACGTTTACGCATCGCCCGGCCGCATCAACCTCATCGGCGAACACACAGACTACAACAACGGCTTCGTCTTCCCTGGAGCCGTAGAACAGGGCATCATTGCCGAAATCAAGCCCAACGGCACACGCACCGTAGATGCCTACAGCATCGACCTCAAGGACCGCACACAGTTCTCGCTCGACGACGAGAAAGGTCCCAGCGCCACCTGGGCACGCTACATCTACGGCGTCTGCCGCGAGATGATGGCTTTGGGCGTACCCGTAGAGGGCTTCAACACAGCCTTCGCAGGCGACGTGCCCCTCGGCGCAGGCATGAGCTCATCGGCTGCACTCGAGAGCACCTACGCATTCGGCTTGAACGACCTCTTCGGGCAGAACAAGATAGACCGCATGGAACTTGCCAAGGTCGGTCAGCGTACAGAGCACAAGTACGTCGGCGTGAACTGCGGCATCATGGACCAGGCTATCTCCTGTCTCGGCAAGAAGGGAGCTCTCCTGCGCCTCGACTGCCGCAGCGGTGAATATGAGTACTTCCCCTGGAACCCGAAGGGCTACCAGCTCATCCTCGTCAACAGCTGCGTTAAGCACGAGCTGAAGGGCTCTCCCTACAACGAGCGCCGTCTGCAGTGCGAGCACGTGGCAGAGGTCATCGGCAAGATTCATCCCGAGGTGAAGAGCCTTCGCGATGCCAACTACGACATGTTGGAGGAGGTGAAGAGCCAAATCACGGAGGACGAGTACAAGCGTGCCCACTACGTCATCGGTGAGGTTGTCCGCGTGCTTGCTGTCTGCGATGCTCTGCAGAAGGACGACTACGAGACGGTCGGCAAGATGATGTACGAGACGCATCACGGCCTCTCGAAGGAGTACGAAGTGAGCTGCGAAGAGCTTGACTTCCTCAACGAGGTAGCAAAGGAAGAGGGCGTTACCGGTTCTCGCATCATGGGTGGCGGCTTCGGCGGCTGCACCATCAACCTCGTGGCCGACGAACTGGCAGCCAACTTCAAGAAGGTTGTCGTAGAGAAGTTCGAGAAGAAGTACGGCAAGAAGCCCATCGTCATCGACGTAGTCATTGGCGACGGTGCACGCAAGCTTTGCTAAGCAAGACTTCTGACGTCAGAAAAGAGCCTTCTTCCCTACCCCGGGAAGAAGGCTCTTCTTTTATGCCTGCCAAGGTATGCTAATACTTTGGTCAAAGAATTAGTATTCTTCGTTCAAAGAATTAGTATTCTTCGTTCAAAGAATTAGTATTCTTCGCTCAAAGAATTAGTATTCTTCGCTCAAGGAGGTAGTGCTCTTCGCTCAAGGAGGTAGTGCTTTTCGCCCAAAGAGGTAGTGCTTTTCGCCCAAAGAGGTAGTGCTTATATTATAGATGCTTATTTTATATTAATGCTGTCTGGGGAAATTATTTCTTTATATTGCTGTCCGGTAAAATCATGCAGGCTTTAGATGCCTGCATGATTTTACCGGACAGCTATAATAATTCTACAGCGTCCCAACCAAAGTCCTGATAATATCTTATTGAAAGTTGGTGCTTCTGGATGTATTGGCGCAGTTGCTCAGCGCGGACAGCTTCGCGAACGTCATCGCAGGAATGCATCAGTTGGAATGAATCATAATGTTTGCCGAAGATGCGCCTGGCGCTGGCCTGGTAGCCAGAGCCATCCGCTGTCTGCTCAAAGGCAGTGACCTGAAGCTCGTCGCCAACCTTTGCAACCGTCATGCATCCAGGATGGCTGCCGCCGGAAACCGTCTTGAGCGTATCGCCCGCGAGGTTATAGTTGAACACCCAGAAGTCACCCCAAACGCGAGTCTCTGCCTGGCCGTCTTCCTCCGTCGTCAAAAGCATGATGAGGGGGATGCAAAGCTCGCCTTGCAGGTAGTGAGGCCCCACCTCCTCCACGAGATATGCGCTTATGGCCTGACGCAGGGCTTCTTCCTTCCGCCAGTTGGCGATGCTCGCGATGCAGTCCTGCTTGAACTCGTCGAAGTCAGAGATGAGCCACTTGCCGCCCACCTTCTCCATGTAGAGCCTGTGCTCCTCGAAGTCATCCTCGTCCGTATAAGTGCTGTCCTCCCGCATCTGACGCACGGTCAAGAGAGCCAAGGCGTGTGTCTCATCCCTCAGCTGGACGGTGTCCACACTGAAGTCTGGTATCGTTCCGCCGTTGCCCGTGACAAAATAATAGAGCCATTCGTGGTCCATCGCCTCGTGCTCCGGCAGGTTGAACATCGTGTCGAGCACGGCATAGAAGTCGCTCGTCATATACTCTCTGGACTTCTCCAGGAGCTGATGGTCGGGGATGTACTGGCAAAGCTCGAGGGCAATGCTGTTCAAGTCCTCGTCTGCTTTGTTGCAAGACAACAGGCAACAAACAAGAGGCAACAGACAAACTAATGCTGTAGGTCTGCGATTCATAGTTATTCGAAGTTGAAGGTCAGCACAATCATATTGCTGTGACCGCCATTAACACCTTTCGTGAACTTCATCAACGTGTTGTCAATCAAATCAGTACGGTTCTTGTGGATGATGTCGAGCAAGCCGAAGCAGAACTTCAGCTCAGGGTTGAGCTTGAAGAAAGGCAGGTAGATGTCGCAGCCCATACCTACCTCCAGATAAATATCGAAAGGCTTCAGTCGAAGGGCATCATGCTTGCGGGCAGTAAGGTTCACCATCGGATTGATGCCGGCAATGAGGTATGGGCGGAAATTATTGTAGCGGGGAGCAGCAAACTTCACATCGACAGGCACAGAGATATAAGTGTTCTTGAAGACCTGCGTACTGTCCACCCCGCTCGTCTGCTCGTGATAAACACCATGTTTCTGACCGAAATGTATCGTAGGCGACACCCTCAGAGAGAAATGATTGTTAAGGCGGAGTTCACCCAGCACGCCAACCGTGAAGCCAAGGCCGTGATTGTCTATCTCGGCATACCACTGCTCGCCAGTCTCCGGATCGATATATCCATTGTTCTCCAGCTCCATATCTTGCATGTGAAGACCAAGCAAGAAGCCATAGTGAAACTTCCGCTGGTCGATATACGGGCGGTTCTGCACCTTGCGCTCCTGGGCTGATGTCCCAATGGCAAAGAAAAAGAATGCGAGCATCAGAATGCTCCTAAATACGTTCCTGCGCATCACAATAATAACGAAAATATGCCCCCTTTTATTGCACAAATCACTGTTTTTGGTGATTAAGCATAAAAAAGTCTCCGATTTCTGCATCACTATCACTAAAAATAATTATCTTTGCAGTCGGAAAAAGAACTATAGTAGTAACCTATAAACAAAATTCAAGACAATGGCTTACGTAATTGGTGATGATTGTGTTGCTTGCGGCACATGTATCGACGAATGTCCCGTAGGAGCTATCTCCGAGGGTGAAAAGTATTCAATCGACCCCGAGCAGTGCACAGAGTGCGGTACATGCGCTGACGCATGCCCCAGCGGTGCAATCTCTCTCTAAGAAAGAAGGAAAACCTAAACAAAGCCCCTCTTCCGTCAAGAAGAGGGGCTTTGTGTTTCCTATATGCAAAAGGTTCAGAAGGGCTCCCCTACTCCTACCTCTATCGTGCCGATGAAGCGGGCATTCTTGCCCTCATGGTCCAGAATAACCTCATGGCCCTTCTTGTCCTTCAGGTACATCGGCTCCTGGAAGTAGGTATGCGAATGGCCTCCCAGAACAATGTCGAGACCTGTTGTGTTGGCAATGAAGTCAGGGTCCATGTCGGAATTGTTGCCTACTCCGAGATGACTCAGACAGATGACCACGTCGCAATGCTCCTCGTTTCTCAAGCGGTCAATCACGGGCTGAGCCGCTTCTGCAGGCTTCATATAGCCCATGCCCTCGTAGTTCTTCGCAGTAATAAGACCCTGAGGCTGGGGGCATACACCAAGTATCCCTACGCGCACGCCCGCGCGTTCCTTTATAATATATGGCTTCACCAAGCCCTCGCAAGGAGTACCTGTGAAGTCATAATTGCAGCAGACGAAAGGGAACTCTGCCATCCGTATCAGCCGGGCAAGGTTCTCAAGGCCAAAGTCGAACTCATGGTTGCCTATGGTGCAGGCATCATACTTCATGAGGTTCATCAACTTCACCTCCACTTCGCCCTTAAAGAGGTTATAGTAAACAGAGCCCTGACTGAAGTCGCCACAATCGAGCAGCAACATGTCGTCGGGATGCTCTCTACGCATCTGCTCGAGCAGAACGACACGTCGCAGATAGCCAGCCTTATTGGCCTGGGCTGTATCGCCGAAGTTCGGGGATATGGGTTCAATACAGGAATGGGTGTCGCTGGTGTGGACGATGAAGAGGAAGCCATCTTTAGCAAGACAATACTGCACACAGAGCAGCACTGCAAATAGTGCGGATAAATATCTTCTCATGGGGGATTATCTGATTATTATTCTTCCTTCAATCTTGCTGTCTATCACTCTGTGCTTCAAGACGTAGTCCATCATTACTTCGCGAGCGAGGATGCCTATCTCGTGCCGCTTCGTCGCCTTCTTCAGGGCATACATCTTGTCGTTGCCTTCTGCCAGATAGTCAATCGTGGCAATCGTATAGGTGCGGTTCGGCTCTATCTCCTTGCCTCCGATGGTGCATGAAAGCAGTTTCCCGTCTTCCGTTATCTCCATCCTGACGCTGCTGCTCACGCCTTCGCCCTTGACTGCGGCAATGTTCTTCATCAGTTCCAGCACATCGGAACCTTTCATCTCGAGCACCACCACGTAGTTCTCGAAGGGCGAGATGAGCATGATGTCGCCTCTGCGAACAATACCTTCCGGCATGTTGTTGCGCAGGCCTCCCACATTGACAAGCCCCATGTCGGCAGGTTCCAGGCCAGTTGCTGTTCCGCCTTCAACCATCACATCGGCAGCCCAGTTGCTCAACAGGCTCTCTGGTCGCTTCACGTTCATTGCCACCTTGCTCAGCCCCAGCGGAGGGGCCATGATACTGTCAACACTTGTCTTGTAGGGAGCAACGATGGAGAGGGCTTCTGCTGAAGGCTTCTCGTCCAGTGCCGAAGTCACTTCCACACGTTCCCAACAGAAGGAATGTACCTTATATTCCTGTGCCTGCAACAAATGAATTTGCAGCAAAAGCACAGCAAAAGTTGTCATCTTAAGTCTCATAACATATGTTTTGATGTGCAAAAGTACATAAATTTACGTAAAAAGCAAAAATTCTTCATTCTTAATTCTTCATTCTTAATTTTATTTGTATCTTTGCACCCGCTTTCCCGTAGGTCGCTGGCAGGAAAAAGAGAGACCTGTTATGCCTACGTGCGATCGACAAACAATTTTTAAACAAAAAGCATTATGGCTGATTTAATCAAAATTGCTGAAGAAGCATTTGCAACAGGCAAGAGCCACCCAAAGTTCAAGGCTGGCGACACCATTACCGTTGCATACAAAATTGTCGAAGGTAACAAGGAGCGTATCCAGCTCTATCGTGGTGTCTGCATCAAGATTAGCGGTCACGGAGAGAACAAGCGCTTCACTGTTCGCAAGATGTCCGGCACTGTTGGCGTAGAGCGTATCTTCCCCATCAGCAGCCCCAACATCGACAGCATTCAGGTGAACAAAGTTGGTAAGGTACGTCGTGCTAAGCTCTACTACCTGCGCAACCTCACCGGTAAGAAGGCCCGCATCGCCGAAAAGCGTGGTGCTGTGGCTCAGAAGGAGGATTAATTCACCTACCCTTTCTTACAATCCAAGTAGGAGCATGAGGACCATTCCCCATGCTCCTACTTATATTATCGCACTTCCTGTTCAGCACCTATACAGCCGAAGGCGACGCCCTTGCCGAGCTAACATAAAAAACTCCGACGCACTTCGCAGCGCATCGGAGCCTTCGGAATTCCGCAAACTAACATTAAATACCTTATTGTCGTACGAACCTGTAGTTCGTTATGCCGTTCTCCTTCATGAGTCGTGTGATGCGGTCTATGTGCTCCTGCGGAACGCCACGGCATACGTTGATGCGGACGCTGTGGTCCTTGCGGATGGCCACTTCCTTCAGGTGGACACTGATGTCATCGACATCCCACTTCCACGAGCAGATGGTGTAGTTCTTCCAGCTGAAGCCGTCGAAGTTGCCACGTCGTTCCCAGATGGTTGTCTTAGCTCCGCTGTCCTTCGGAGGCGTGCCTGTGAGCAGGATGGTCAGCTCGGGATTGATGTTGCCCTTCACGCCGGCAGGTATCTGGACAGGCTTCGTGATGAGGTTGACGGAATGATTCTTGAAGGAAATCTCCATCTTCTTCAAGGCCGAAGCAGGCAGGTCAGGCAGGTTGCCAACGTCGAGCGGCTTGCCGTCGAGCATGATGGTGTAATCTTTCTGCCGGAACAGCCAGGGATAGGTGCAGACGGGATGCTCCTCGACGAACGAGCCGTCGTCCTTCTCCACCCAAGTGCCTTTGAGCCATGTCACCTGGATGCCTGGGCCGAGTTTCTTTAGTTTGTCGGGTGCATCATTTGGTATGATGAAGGCTTTCAGCATCATTTGGCCTGCATCTTTTTGTGTCACGTCTACTTCTTCAATTCTTGGCGCAGTACTTCTCTCCGTACCGTGAGAACTGGAGAGAGCAGGCTTTGCCCAGCTGACGAGAGCCAGCGCCATGAGTGCCGGCAGGATGAGAGCCTTGCCCATCAGCCAGCGGTTGGATTTGTGTGTGTGCATCATCTTGATTCGCTTTTTGAGTGAATGGTGACTGAGGTTGTTGCATACCGTCTGCAGTCGGCTGCCCACAGCTTTCGTCACGAGTAAGAGTTGATATGTCTTTGCATCGATGCCAAAGGAAAGTACAGCGTCGTCGGCCTCGTATTCATGCACGGCCTTGAGGTCGCGCCCGAGGAGATAGACAAAAGGATTGAACCACTGGACGGCCTTCGCCGCCTCAAGCAGCAAGAGGTCCCATGTGTGGCCGAGGCGGATGTGAGCCTGCTCGTGAGCCAGGATAGGGCGTCGCAGGTGTTCGTAGTCCGACGCGCTTATTATTATATAATGTAGGAAGCTGAAGGGCGCGAAGTCGCCTCCATGAATGACGACCGTATTGCCCAGCTCGTCCTTCGTATGCACGCCGCCTTTTATCTCATGAAAGAGGCGGTAGAGTTCGACAAAGAAGATGGCAAGGGAAACGAGGAGGCCAAGGAGATAGACAGCCTCACCCACGACAAAACAATCCTCCTGGGTCGGATTTGCAATCGTTTGTCCCGTCTGTTCGGTCTGTCCCTTCTGTTCGGTCGGATTTGCAATCCGGCCGCTTTGAATATAGGGATTTGCAATCCCGCCATTCTTGACTTCCGGCGTCATCTCCGGCATGGCAAGCTCGGTTTCCTTAAAGTCAAGGAACTCGGGCTTCTGCATCGTGAGTCGTATCAGCGGCAGCACCATCGAAGCCACAAGCACCGAGAGCAACGCCAGACGGTTGAGGCGATGGAACGTCTCGCGGCTCAACAGCAAGGCAAAGCCTCCGTAGAGGACTGCCAGCAGCAAACTGGACTTTAACAGATAGAACATCATAATCATTTGCTCCCCCTAAAGGGGGTTGGGGGGTCTATTAATTCAAGTAGCTCCTTCAGCTCTTCGTCCGTCATTTCCTCGTTCTGTATGAGGAAGGAGCAGAACTTGCCCACTGAGCTGCCGAAGAGCGTGTCCTTCACGTCGTTCACCACATGGCGGGTGTACTTCTCGCGCGAGAGCATGGGCGAATAGTAAAAGGTGCGTCCCGTTTCCTCCTTCTTCCTGTGCTCCACATAGCCCTTCGCCTCCAGTATCTTTAGGAAGGTGGCCACAGTGGTATAGGCAGGACGAGGCTCGGCATAGCCTTCCACAATCTCACTCACCGTCAAGGCATGCTCTGCATCCCACAGGACATTCATCACCTCCATCTCTGCCCGCGTGAGCGGCTTCATTGTCTTCTTCTCGTTCATATCATTTGCTTTTCCTGCTGCAAAGGAACAGAGTTTACGACAAGCCTGCAAGGGAAAAACAAAAAAAGGCAGCCCCTCATGCCGCCTTTTAACATTTTTATTTAGTTCACGTTTACCGTTTATTAGTAGTTAACACACCGCCCCTCTACCGTAACTATTCAGCGAATAGCAACCGATGAAATGAAAAGAAACGAATTAGAATAATTAGAATAAATCCTATCCGCCAAGAAGAATAATCCTTCCATTTCGCAAGCTTATTATTATCATTATTCCAATTCGTTTCCTAATAAAAAGATTACTGTTGCCCTTTCGCTGAACCTCTACCCCACCCTTGAAGCACGACACGACAGGGAGGATGGATTGCACGTACTGTACGAGCAATCTCCCCATGTTGCTACATTTAAACGACAAAAACACCTCAAACAAAAAAGGTTGCCCTCCGAAGCCTAAAGCCTCAGGGGGCAACCTTTTGTTCTAACAAAAACAGTCAGAAGAATTACTTCAGGGTGACTGTCACTACCTTGTCAGCCTCTGCGACTACAACCTTGTCTTCGCGAAGCAGCCAGCCGAGAGCGAGGAACAAATCCTTGTCTGTCTTGATCTTTGCAAGCTTCTTGAGGTCCTTGGTGTTCAGAGCACCATTCTCATTGAGGGCAGTCCAAACTGCACCTGCCAATGTTCCAACTAATGCTGTCATAACGTTTAATGATTTTGTTTGTTATACTTCAATCAATCTCTATTCTCTCTTTTTCGGGTGCAAAGATACGGCAATTTTCAAAACAAAGCAAACATCGGAGGCATTATCTTATGTTTTGCGGCATATTTTTGACATTTATCAAGCACAAACATGTGTTTATCTCAGAAAAAATTATATCTTTGCGCCTCAATCAGACAAAAAGGGACATAATGAAAACGTATAAGATATTAGCCATTGCCTGCCTGGTAGCAATGCTCGCCCAGGCATGCCAGCGAGAGACGAAGGACGAACGGTTCCGCCGCGAATTCCAGCAATTCACGGAAAAGGAATGCCCCAAGTTCGTGGACGCATGCACCCGTCTGGACAGCGCTGTCTTCGACATCGAGAGCAGGACGCTCTGCTACCACTACACCGTGCAGGGCGACCTCGACAACGAGACCATCTACTCCGACAAACTCGTCTCGCAACATCAGGGCGACATCCTGAGCGGGCTCAGGAACAGCCTGCAGCTTAAGGTCTACAAAGACGAAGGCATCAACTTCTGCTATCAATATCGAAGCATCACGACGGGCAAGACGCTCCTCGAACTGACATTCACGCAGGAGGACTACGGCAGGTAAAAGGGAGGAGGGAAACCAAAGCATCTATGCAGGACATCATCCACTATGCCGACCTGCAGGTCGACACCTCTGCCCGCCAGACTTTGCAGGCAGGCAAGTCCGTGCCGCTCACGGAGACGGAGTATCGCTTGCTCGTCTTCCTGCTCAGGCATCAGGGCGTGGTGTGCCGCAGGGACGACATAATAAATAATGTATGGGGCGAACGTTTCCTCTACGACACGGGGACGCTCGACGTGCATCTCTCCTCCCTGCGGCGCAAGCTTGGCTGGACTAAAGAAGGTCCCGTTCGAGCCATTCGAGGCGTGGGGTTTATCCTGCCTCATGAGGCTCCTGCAGCCGAGGTCGTGAAGATAGACGCCTTCCTGCGCGAACTGCTTATGCTCCACGAGGACGCTCTGCGAGAGAAAGGCATACGCTGCTATCTCAGGCTCACGCCTTTTGTCTATGAGATAGCCGTAGAGGAGGCCACGCTGAGGCAAATCTTCTCCGACATCTTCACCTTCCTCCTGGAACATGCTCCGCACGAGGCTCGATGGGAGATAGCGTCGCAACTCACCATCCGCGAATACACCATCACCATCACGTCGACCGGAAGTTGCTGCGACTTCTCGCAGCTGACCGCTGCCCGACAGCAGGCAGCCTTCCTCGGCATCCCCGTCCGCATGGGAACCAAGACGACGAGGGAAGGAGACATCATGGGGGTGGAACTCGCCATTCCGATGGAGAGCATGGATTCTTAAGTCTATCTTAAGGAAAGGCTGCGAGTTTTTCCGTACCTTTGCAGCCGAAAAGAAAAACTACAAGAATCGAAAAGAAAATGAGGAACAAACTATCCCATGGCGTCCTTGCGCTGTGCTTCATGGTCTCAGCCGTGCCATCCCTGGCAAATATCAATGAAAACGAAGCTGTTGACTCGAGCCGCGTGGTGGACCTTGACGAAGTAATCGTAATAGCGCAGCCAAAGGAAAAGTCACGCCTCCGCATGCAACCGCTCTCGAGCAACATACTCGATGCTACTGCCATTAATAATCTGGGCGTGCGCGACATTCGGGAACTGTCGCGCTATGTCCCTTCTTTCGTCATGCCCGATTATGGCTCGCGCTACACGTCTGCGGCCTATATCCGTGGCATCGGCTCGCGTGCCAACGACCCCGCCCTGGGGATGTACGTCGACGGTGTGCCGCTGCTGAGCAGATGCATGTTCAACTCCCATCTCTATGAGGTGGAGCGCATTGACGTCCTTCGCGGACCGCAAGGCACGCTCTATGGCATGAACACCGAAGGCGGCCTGGTGCGCATCTATTCCAAGAACCCCTTCCAATATCAGGGAACCAACATCAACCTGAGTCTCGGCTCCCATATGTACCGCAAGGCAGAGGCTGCACACTATCATAAAGTGAACGACAAGTTCGCCTTCTCTTTGGCAGGCTTCTACGGAGGGCAGAACGGCTTCTTCTGGAACGAGACGACAGGCAACCGTGCCGACAAGTACAACGAGGCAGGAGGCAAACTGCGCCTGCTCTGGAGACCAACCGAAAGGCTTTCCTTCGACTTCTTGGCCGACTATCAATGGGGCGACCAGAACGCTTTCCCCTACGGGCTGATGGATGCCGAAACGGGCAAAGTGGCAAACGTAGCAACGACCATCGACGGCAAGTATCGCCGCTCGATGCTCAACACGGGGCTGAAGATGAAGTACGACGCCAAGGCGTTCGAGCTTTACAGCACCACGTCATATCAATACCTGGATGACTACATGCTAATGGACATCGACTATCTCTCCAAGCCAAACATGCGCATGGAGGAAAACCAGCTCCAGAACGGACTGCTCGAGGAAATCGTGTTCAAGGGAAAGACAACCGGCATCTGGCATTGGACGGCAGGCATTTACGGCTCCTATCTCTGGAACAAGACGGACGCACCTGTCTATTTCGACCCGGGCTTCAGCGAGACGGTGACGAATGCTGCATGGCTGGCTCAGAAGGGAGCCATGTCGCTCTCCGGTTTGACACTCACCGACGACAGCCACATGACGCTCGACATGAGTCCCGTCGTCCCCGGACTTTTCCATACACCGCGATACAACCTGGCTCTCTTCCATGAGTCGAACATCGACATCACCAAGCACCTGACGGCAACGCTCGGGCTGAGATACGACTACAACCACGTCAAGCTCGACTACGCAACCTCCGGCTACATGGACATCGACCTGCTGATGAAGATGCAGCGCGGCCCTGCCGTGATTCCAATGGCCAGCTACAACGCACGCATCAGCGATGCACTGGCCCATACCTATCAAGACGACTTCAACCAACTGCTGCCAAAGGTGGCACTCACCTATAGCTTCGACAACGGCAGCAACATCTACGCCACATGGAGCAAGGGCTACCGCGCAGGAGGCTACAACATCCAGATGTTCTCGGACGTCATCTCTGGCGAGATAGAATCCAACGAGAGGGCTCAGAGCGACCTGGACATCCAGCACGATGAGGCAGCATACGCCGACATCGAACGAACCGTTTCCTACAAACCCGAGACGTCATGGAACTATGAGCTCGGCATGCACCTCAACCTGTTGCCCAACCTGACGGTGGACCTCTCGGGCTTCTTCACCCAAGTGCACGACCTGCAGCTCACCGTCATGGCCGGCGACACGTCCTACGGCCGCATGATGAAGAACGTGGGCAAATCCAACAACGGCGGCGTGGAGCTCAGCGTGAACGGCTCTGCCTTCGACAACCACCTCACCTACAATGCCAGCTACGGCTTCACCCACTCCGTGTTCCGCGACTACACCGACATGCTGGAGGTGAAGGTAGGCGGACAGGAAGTAGAGGTGGACGGACACAAGGTCATGGTGCGACAGACAGTGGAGAAACGGCTCGCTGACTATAGCGGAAAACACGTGCCATACATCCCCATGCACACCCTGGGCATGATGGCCGACTACCGCATAGACATCAACAACTCGCCGCTCCGAAGCCTGACGCTCGGAGCAAACCTGCACGCCCAGGGCAAAACATACTGGGACGAAGCCAACAAGTCCTCGCAGAGCCTCTATGCGTTGCTGGGGCTTCATGCCCTGGCCGACCTCGGCAACGTTTCCCTGAACCTATGGGCACGCAACGTCACCAACACGCACTACACCATCTTCGGGCTTGAGAACGTGAAAGGAAACAACTACATCGGACAACGCGGAAACCCCATCCAGTTCGGCATCGACTGCCGACTGAAGCTCTGACACAAAAGGCTTTGACAAAATGTAAGAAAAAACGGCCTTTTGCTTACACTCCCTATTTTCGCAAACCGTCCAGAATTGCTTATTTTTGTCTCGGAGGCACTTTTCGTCCCCCGAGCAAAAATAAGGGCTTAAATCGAAGGCACTTTTACATCCATCTGATTCATAGGCGATAATCCTCAACTCTTCACTTTTACTTATTATTACAGAAGTGGCAAATTGCCATGTCTATATTGCAAAACCGGCACTTCCGAGCCGTTTTTGCACACTTTTCGGCGCATCAAAAAGGTGAACTTGGCACAAGGGTTTTACAATATCGGCGTGTCGATTTTACAGAATCGAC
>FLNY01000006.1_pt1 | contig 93478 bp, 83 predicted proteins | sample 1140381 | NCBI WGS metagenome assembly FLNY01 (sample SAMEA3878172, study PRJEB12797) | bioreactor metagenome | biome: Moose rumen | place: Sweden | collected 2011-10
TTACGAACTACTATTGGTTGCAGACAATAATTCTCGTTTTCGGATTTTCTGGGTTTACCACCATATTCGTAAATATCGTTCATAAGAGTTGCAACCTCTGTCTTGCCCCAGCGATAACCACGTTGATAATTAGGAACGTAAAAACTTCCTTTAATATCACCTACTAATTTTGTTTCTAAATTTATTTCTGCCATAATGATTTATATTTTATATTTTTACAATATTTCTCTTGCTATCCAAGCACATGCTTCTGCATCTGCCAATGCATGGTGGTGATCTTCTAACTCATAACCACAAGCTGCGGCTACAGTTTGAAGCTGGTGATTCTCTAAATCAGGAAGTACTCGCCGCGAAACGCACAGTGTGTCGTAGAACTCGTAGTCGGGGTAGTCCATCTGATAGCAACGGAATACTGCTTTCAGGCAACCTTCATCGAAGGGCTTGTTATGAGCCACCAGTGGCAGGCCCTCTATCAGTGGTTCTATATCTGCCCATACCTCGGGGAAGATGCGGGCGTCCTCGGTGTCTTCACGGCAGAGGCCGTGGACCTGGCTGCACCAGTAGTTATAGTAGTTCGGCTCTGGCTGAATGAGGGAGTAGTATCTGTCAACTATCTCGCCATTGCGCACAATGACGATTCCGACAGAACATACACTGCTACGCTCATTGTTAGCCGTTTCAAAATCTATTGCTGCAAAATCTTTCATTTCTTGTCATTCTTGTATTTGTTCCACATCCTTTTAATCTTTCCTGCTATCTCTTCGCGGAGCCAGAGCGGTTCAAGTACCTCCATGTTTTCACCATTCCTTAGCAGTTCCTGTTGGAAATCAAACTCAGGACGGAGATTGAAGGTGAAGATGCTATACTCTTCGTTGCGCTCTATCTCTTCCTGCGACTCATGCATCTTCAGGTCGCGAATGTAGTTGGCTTGTCCTGCTGATACTTTCAGTTTAACGGGCTGAATCTTGACAGACTGTTCGGCTATGATGCCAAAGCAGCCGTCAAAGAAGTCTTTGGCTGTCCAGTCCTTGGGCATCTCGAATGTATCTTCTGTTGCATGAAGATATTTAATACGATCCAGGGAATAGATACGAGGGCCCTTTTCATAATAATAGGAATAGGTGCTGCGAGCCACCATGTACCAGCGCTGACGAAAGAGCTTTACACAATACGGCTGCACATCGAAATTGTTCTCCTCATCCTTCCAATAACTGTGATAGGTCATGTTCAGCACTCGGTTTTCCTTCATAGCTTCGATGATGGGCTGGAGGTAATTCTGACCAGACGGCACGTATTCCAGAATGATACGGTCTTTGATGCTCTGGCTATTTGCCAAGGCATTGCTGACACAGAAAGTATTGTAGAGCCAGGAACGAAGACCATTCTTGCTGATGTCTTCCTCGTTCTCGATATAATAGCGGTACTCTCCACGGTTTTCGTTAACGATGCTGATGCCAAACATATCCCAGATGACATCACGCCAGTTGTCAAAGGTACGTTTGGGAATATCCACACCTCTGCTAATGTCATCACGAAGCCATAGTTCATTCAGTTCCTTGAATGAAATCTTCCGTCTGCGATATATGGTCTCTATCACCCAGACGTACTTTGTTATCAAACTTTGTCCTCTGTCGTTGTTCATGATTTTTCTTTTTTATGCAAAGATATATTAAGGGTGCGCCATATCGTGGCAGAGGTTTGAGAAAAAGGAATCTTACTCTACTTTTTTGCCTCATGTATTGTAGTAGATGTGCGCAACTCCATCGCAAAGTTCGGGATTTTTTTAGAGATATGCAAGAAATTTGTAAGAAATCAAGCAAACAAGAGTACGAGAGAGATTATTTTGTTGAATCAGGCATATTTCTTACTAAAAAAAGAAAAAATGATTGTGAAGTCATAGTTTTTTTGTATTTTTGCAGTCAGAATTAGTGGAGTTTATAATAGAAAAACAGATAAATGGCATCAAAACTACTTGATAATGCAGTATCGCAGTTCTCTCGTTTACCTGGAGTGGGAAAGAAAACCGCTCTGCGTTTAGTGCTTCACATGCTTCGCCAGGATGACGAAAGCGTAAAGGCTTTTGCCGATGCTCTGACAATACTAAAGCGAGATGTAAAATATTGTAGGGTTTGTTATAATATAACGGATACAGAAATATGTCCGATATGTGCTGACAGACGGCGTGATGCTACGACTATATGTGTGGTGGAGAACATACAAGATGTAATGGCTATCGAGCAGACTCAGCAATATCACGGACTATATCATGTACTTGGTGGTGTGATTTCGCCGATGGACGGTATTGGACCAGGTGACATACGTATTGACGAACTTATAAATAGAGTAGCTGCAGGGTATGATACGCCAGGAGGAGAAACTTCTATGGTTATAAAAGAGGTGATTTTCGCTTTGGCGAGTACAATGGAAGGTGATACGACAAACTTCTATATTTCGCGGCGGTTACAGCAGTTTCAAGGATTGAAAATGTCTGTTATTGCACGAGGTATAAGTATTGGTGATGAATTGCAATATACTGATGAAGTAACGCTTGGTCGGTCAATACTGAATCGTACTCCATTATAATGTAAAATAAAAAGTGTATGATATTTGGCGATTTGAAAAAAAATGCGTAACTTTGCACGCTGGAAGTTATAATAACACTAAATAATAAATATGACAGGAAAAGTAGATGTGCTCCTCGGACTGCAGTGGGGCGATGAGGGTAAGGGTAAAGTCGTTGACGTGCTCACACCTAATTATGATGTTATAGCTCGTTTCCAAGGCGGACCAAATGCAGGTCACACCTTGGAGTTTAATGGAGAGAAATATGTGCTTCGTTCTATACCATCAGGTATATTCCAGGGAGGCAAGGTTAATATAATAGGAAATGGTGTAGTGCTGGCTCCAGACCTTTTCATGGATGAGGCAAAAGATTTGGAAAAGAGTGGGCATGATTTGAAGTCACGTCTGCATATATCAAAGAAAGCTCATCTTATTATGCCTACGCATCGCGTGCTTGACGCTGCAATAGAGGCTTCGAAAGGTAAAAATAAGGTAGGCACTACGGGTAAAGGTATTGGTCCTACGTATTCTGACAAGATTGCACGCACAGGATTGCGCGTGGGAGATATTCTTGATAATTTCGAAGAAAAGTATGCGGCACATAAAGCAAAGCATGAGGAGACACTCCGTGCAATGGGATATACGGATTATGACATTACTGAAGTAGAGAAAAAATGGATCGAAGGAGTTGAATATCTGAAACAATTCCAGATTGTAGATTCGGAGCATGAAGTGAACAAAATTCTGAAATCTGGCAAATCAATACTCTGCGAGGGTGCACAAGGCACTATGCTTGATATTGACTTTGGTTCATATCCATTTGTCACTTCATCCAATACTATTTGTGCAGGTGCCTGTGTAGGACTTGGTCTCGGTCCCAACAAGATAGGTGAGGTATATGGCATAATGAAAGCATATTGCACTCGCGTCGGTGCAGGTCCTTTCCCTACAGAATTGTTTGATGAAACAGGTCAGAAGATGCGTGACATAGGTCATGAATACGGTGCAGTGACAGGACGTGAGCGTCGTTGCGGCTGGATAGACCTCGTAGCACTGCGTTATTCTATTATGGTCAATGGCGTGACGCAACTCATTATGATGAAGAGCGACGTGCTTGATACATTCTCTACCATTAAGGCATGTGTGGCTTATAAGGTTAATGGAATTGAAACTCGCGATTTCCCGTATGATATAGAGAAAGGCATAGAACCAATATATAAGGAGTTGAAAGGTTGGCAGACTGATATGACCAAATATACCAGTGAAGATGAATTCCCACAGGAATTCAAGGATTACATTAAATTCCTTGAGAATGAACTCGAAACACCTATTAAGATAGTATCTATCGGTCCTGACCGTGAGCAGACAATTGTAAGGAAATAATGGCACAGAAACCAAGTATTCCAAAAGGAACACGCGATTTCGGACCGATGGAAATGGCCAAGCGGAATTATATATTTAATACCGTACGTCGCGTGTTTGAATTATATGGCTTTCGACAGATTGAAACTCCTGCTATGGAGAATTTGTCGACGCTTATGGGTAAATATGGTGAAGAGGGTGATAAACTGCTCTTTAAGATTCTAAACTCAGGTGATTTTCTACATGGCATGACAGCCGACGAGGTAGCTAATACAAGCACGTTGAAATTGGCTGCAAAGTTCTGTGAGAAGGGATTGCGTTATGACCTTACCGTCCCATTCGCACGCTATGTAGTACAACATCGTGAAGAACTGTCACTTCCGTTTAAACGATACCAAATACAACCTGTATGGCGTGCAGACCGTCCGCAGAAAGGCAGATATAGAGAGTTTTATCAGTGCGATGTCGATGTTGTTGGCTCGAATTCTTTGCTAAATGAAGTGGAACTGATGCAGATAACTGATCGGATTTTCACTGATTTCGGCGTTCGTGTACAGATAAAAATTAACAATCGCAAGATACTCACAGGCATAGCTGAAGTAATTGGTGAAGCTGATAAAATAGTAGATATTACGGTTGCTATCGATAAACTCGACAAGATAGGACTCGAAGCAGTAAATGAAGAATTACGTCAAGACGGAATATCAGAAGCTGCGATAGAAAAACTACAGCCAATCATCAAACTCGAAGGGACGAATGCAGAGAAACTGAAAACCATATCTCGCGTGCTTGAAGGCTCAGAAATTGGACAGAAGGGTATAGAAGAAATGCAGTTCGTTCTGCAGACTTTGGGAGCTTATGAAGATAATAATGGTTCACTAAACAATGAATTGCAGTTAGATTTGACATTGGCGCGTGGTCTGAACTACTATACTGGTGCAATCTTCGAAGTAAAAGCTCTTGATGTGCAGATAGGTTCTATTACCGGAGGTGGACGTTACGACAATCTGACGGGCATATTTGGTATGCCTGGTTTGAGCGGAGTGGGTATCTCATTTGGTGCTGATCGTATCTATGATGTGCTGAATCAACTCGATTTGTATCCGAAAGAAGCAGTCAATGGTACTCAGTTGTTATTTATCAACTTTGGTGAAAAGGAAATAGCATATTGTATGCCCATTGCGCAGAAGGCGCGAGAGGCAGGCATACGTACGGAAGTATATGCAGATTCAGTAAAGATGAAAAAACAAATGAGTTATGCAAATAGTCTGGGAGTGTCGTTCGTTGCCCTTGTTGGTGAAAATGAAATGTCAGAAGGCAAGGTGACATTGAAAAATATGACAACAGGAGAGCAACAGTTCCTGACACCGGAAGATATGATTCAGTTTATAATCAAAAGTTAATTAATCATAGTTGTGAGGAGATATTTCATTATTATATTACTGATGTGCATGGTAGGTGTGGCTTCTGCTCAGCGCCCAGTATATACACATGAGTATAATGACAAGAAATTACTGAAGGAAGCGAAAGCTTGGCTGAAGAAAGGAGAATGGCGACAGGGCTTTGAGAGTGCATCGCCGCATGAGAGTGTCAATGTGATTGACTTCTATCTGCAATACAAAAATAATCCTGAGCAATGGAAAGCTTTGTTTCAATATCTGGCAAAGACTGATTTGCAGTCATTGGAGAAGGGAAAGCATGAAATTTCAGGAAGTAACCTTGTAATAAGCGTTGAAGATTCTGAAAACGCTCCTATAGAAAAGCGTAATAGCGAGAGCCATTATAATAACATTGACTTTCAGTATTGTGTAAAAGGAGTGGAACGTTTTGGAATCATTGACCATGTAACATCCGTACCGAAAGATAAGTACAAGAAAGATGTAATACACTACAACTATGACAAGTCACGTGTACGTTTCTATGATTCATCTCCTGATAAATTCTTCATCTTCTTCCCAGGAGATTGGCATATAGCAAAGGTGGCAAACGACACTAATGACCAGTCTATACGTGTATGTGTAATAAAAGTTGAATGGAAGGATAACGAGATTATATCAAAAAGGAAACAACATTAATCTATGACAAGAGAAAAAAACATACTGGTATTAAGGAATTTAACAAAAGGCAACGTTTGGGATTTACAGGAGAATGACATCTTCACTATGTGGGCAAAGCCAGATAAGGATGATGCCGTGTCAGAGCGAGGTCAGCACTATATGGATATTATTAAGACTGCTTTTGACGTTGAAGAGGTTCGCATAGACTCTCCTGAAGTCTTGAAAAAGTATGAGGAGCGTGGTATGCGGGTTGGTATCATACCTCTTGAAGGTAAAGACCAAAAATGGGCAATAAAGAAGCGTTCAATAAACCGCGTTACTGACCTCTCGTATGAAAATATTCGTCATATTTCTGCAGCAAAATTGCTTGAAGTTATCGATAGAAACTTCGGTGGTGGCTGGGAAAGTCTGAATCAAGGTATAAAAGACATTATTCAGTCTGCATTTGATGTGTCAACGACAACATTGCCAGTATCGCGTCTGCGAAAACCAGGTGGTTTGTATGATATTAAAACAGCTGATGGCTTTGACGTCTTGGAGATAGAAAAAGGAGGATGGGTAGAAGCTATTTTTGCAAAGCTCAAACCAGAGGCAGCCAAACCGAAGATTAAACTGAATTTGGATGGACTTAGCGAGGACAAAGGTGACGAAGACGATGATAGCGACTTTGATACATTGGATTCAGGTTGGAATTCATCTGACGATGATGATACACCTGATGATGATGAACTTACAGAAGAAAGTTATCGTACCACAATAGAGGAAGACCCAGATTCTCTTTCGCTTGATGCTGCTGAGATTTCAGAAGGTGACGATGAATATTAAACTACAGAATAAATAATTTAAAAGTACATAAGATAAGTAGGTGTACATAATTATTTATACAATCCTTGCATCACCTGACAATGCATCTTCAGCATCTGATAACGGTTGAGTAGGAGTTACTACACGCCCTAATATCATGCTCTGAACCTGCGTCATCATGCAATACAAATATTATAAAAATAATTATGCACACCTACTTATAGAAAAAGTCGCTACTTGATTGATATAAGATTTAGTAGCGATTTTTTATTAAATGTGAGTTCAAAGAATTAAGTGGGCAGCGTATTATTCCCTTTATTTTTTGCAAATTCGATATTTTTTCGTAACTTTGCAGTTGGAAAACATAAAAACAAAAGCTAACTATAGTAAAAAACTAAACAATGGAAAGAAAATGTTTCTTCGCCGTTGACCTCGGCGCCACCAGTGGTCGCACCATTATCGGAGGCTTGAACAACGGCAAGGTCGAACTTGAAGAACTGACTCGTTTTGACAACAATCTGATAGAGGTCAACGGTCATGTATATTGGGATATCTATGCCCTTTATTTTGAGATTATCAAGGGACTTAAGAAAGCAAAACAACAGAATATACAAATTGCGAGCATCGGTATTGACACTTGGGGTGTTGACTTCGTGTGCGTGGCAGAGGATGGAAGCATCAGTCAGCCTATAGCATACCGCGATCCACATACCTTCGATGCTATGGAGGATTATTTGGAAAATATAATGTCTCGCGAGAAAGTGTATGAGGCAACCGGAATACAGTTCCTTAATTTCAATTCCATATTCCAACTGTATGCTATGAAGCGTGCAGGCAATAGTGCGCTAAAGAATGCACAGAAGATACTCTTCATTCCTGATGCCCTGAGCTATATGCTTACTGGTAACATGGTATGTGAGTACACTATAGCCTCTACAGCTCAGTTACTTGATCCACGTACCAAGCAACTAGATTCACGCCTGCTTGCCTCTTTAGGATTGAACCATAGCAAGTTCGGTCGTATGGTCAACCCGGGCGACCTCATCGGTGCCCTAACTCCCGCAATACAGAAAGAGACTGGCTTAGGCGCAATCCCCGTTGTAGCTGTGGCAGGTCATGATACTGGCTCTGCAGTAGCTGCCGTACCAGCTAAAGACGAAAAGTTTGCCTACCTCTCAAGCGGTACATGGTCACTTATGGGTATAGAGACGAAAGACGCAATAATAAATAAGGTATCATACGATCGCAACTTCACCAACGAGGGCGGCATTGAGGGTACTACACGTTTTCTTAAGAACATCTGCGGCATGTGGCTGTATGAGCGTTGCCGCAAGGAGTGGACAGACGCACCTAAGTCTCATCCGGAACTACAGGCAGAGGCAATGAAGCAGCCTGCTTTCCAAAGCATCATCAATCCTGACGACCCATCATTTGCTAATCCAGTGAGCATGGTTGAAGCCATACAGTCGTATTGCAAACGCACAGGTCAACACGTGCCACAAGGCTATGCCGAGATATGTCGCTGTATATTTGACTCGTTGGCACTGCGCTATCGCCAGGTATTCAACTACCTTACGGAAATGGCATCATTCCCTATTGAAATATTACATATCATTGGGGGCGGATCGCTGAACAACTACCTGAACCAGTTTACTGCCAATTCATGCGGTGTGGAAGTTCTTGCCGGTCCGCAGGAGGGTACTGCCTTAGGCAACATCATGGTGCAGGCAAAGGCCGCAGGAGAAGTGAAAGACCTCTGGGAAATGCGTCAGGTAATAGCCAACAGTCTCGAACTGAAGCGTTTCATCCCTGCCGACAAGGCTGAATGGGATGCCGCCTACAAGAAGTTTGAGGAAATAGTGAACAAAGCATAAGCAGCGTAATAATAAATACATATCATCTAAGTGATTAACAACATTACAAGTAACTAACAAATCATAATAAACAATAACACACAATGAGCAAACCATTAGTAGAAACCAAAGCAAAGGTTGGCGTATTCTCAATAGCCTTGGGAGCATACCTGCCACAGTTCCCACAACTCGTTCCTGAGTTTGAGAGTCAGTATGAGGCATTCAAGAAGACATTGCCTGACACGATAGAGATTATCGATGGAGGAATGGTTACGACGAAGGAGCAGTCAATGGAGGCTGGCGACAAATTCCGCGCTGCCGACGTAGATCTTGTCATATTACAGATGTTGACATACTGCACATCTTACAATATGTTGCCTGCTGTACGTGATATTGACGTACCAGTAGTCATCGTCAACGTGCAGAAGAAACTTGCGCCAGACTATGCTAAGACAGATATTCCAACATGGCTTGGCGAACTTTATGCGTGCGGTGCCATAGGCGAGATGGTAGCAGACTTAAATCGCGCAGACAAGCGCTCTGCCGTTATCACTGGCGTAGTAGAAGGTGGTGACCCCGAGGTACAGCGCGAGATAGAGGACTGGTGTCGCGCAGCACAGGTGCGTCGCCGTTTCCGTGATACAAACATAGCACAAATAGGTCGCCCATATCCAGGCATGATGGACCTCTACATCGATGAGACAAACCTGTATCACCGTATGTACGTATATACCAAACAGTTTGACTGGGAGAAGATGTGGGCTATAGCCGACAACATCACAGATGAGACTGCTATTCGTGCTAAGGCAGAGGACATCCTCGCTACATTTGACATTGAAGGCGGCGGCACTGTAGAGAAAGTATGGGACATGGCAAAATACGTCGTAGCCTTCGAGCAGTGGGTGAAGGACGAGAAACTCGGCATGATAGCCTCTCACTATGATGGTTTCGCACAGGGCATAGCCGGAAAGCTTGACTCTATGCTCATACCTGCATTCTCTATGCTTATCAAGCAGCACACTGCATGCGCCGTAGAGGGCGACATGAAAGTTGCAATGGCTATGTCAATACTGAAGACCATCAGCGGCACCGGTACTCTGGCAGAGATGTACTCAATAGACTTCCCGAAAGACATCTGCATCATCGGTCACTCTGGCTCAGGCGACTTCGACATTTCACAGGCAAAGAAACCTACCATGAAGATTGTTCCTGTGTTCCACGGCAAAGCAGGCGGCGGTTACCTCACTCAATTCTATCCTCCTACGGGTCCTGTTACATATCTTGCCATCACTCAGGACAAGAACGGTGTATTCAAGTTTGTCGTAGCAGAGGGTATTAACGAAGAAGGTGAGATATTCACCTTTGGTGATACCAATATGCGTACCAAGTTCTCTCTGCCTTGTCGTGAATTTGTAAACAAGTGGAGTGAGGCTGGTCCAACACACCACATGGCTGCTGCCGTTGGTCATCATATTGATACTATTGTCAAGGTAGCTAAGATATTCAACATAGAGTGTGACATAGTTTGCAGATAAGGATATGGCTAAAAATGGAAGTTTAAGAAGCACCCTTGCGGTGTCTCTCAATAATTATCTGGATGCAGGAGCTATAGTGGCTGGTGCAAGTGGTCTGACTCTTTGGCAGAACTATCTTGGACTAAGCGAGGTGCATCTTGGTTGGCTCAACTTTATCAGTGCCAACTGTCTTGGTGCAGCAATCGGTGCAATCATAGGCGGATTTCTTGCTGACAAGTATGGTCGTAAGTTCATCTTCACATATAACCTCTTGGTCTATATGTTCGGTGTACTGCTGATTATGCTCTCTACCAACTTCCCGATGCTCTTGACAGGATTTCTCTTTACGGGTATCTCTGTAGGTGTAGGTGTACCTGCATCATGGACATACATCTCTGAGAGTTCTGAGATTAACAATCGTGGACGCAACATCTGCATTTCGCAGATGTCATGGGGCATAGGTCCTATGTGTATCCTACTGCTCGGTATGTTGTTTGCACCAGGTGGCTACCTGTTTAGTTGGGTTGAGGGCATTGCCAATATATTCCTTGGTAATGGTGGCTCGACGGATGCTATCAATGTATTCTCTTCACGCGTAGTATTTTGCTCTCTGTTTATAGTAGCATTCATAGCATGGAACCTCCAGCGCCAGTTGCAGGAGAGTTCAGAATTTACTGCCCAGAAAGAGGCTGGTAGTCAGACAAGTCTGCTTGACAATATCAAGGTCCTTTTCCAAAACAAGATAGCTGTGAAGACAGTATGTTTTCTCGCTACTATCTACCTTACATGGAATCTCGTAGCTTCGGTCATGGGCTTCTTTATGCCTCACGTATATGAGACAGCAGGCGGACTGAGTAATGAGGACGCAAATATGCTCAGTTGCATCAGTTGGGTATTCGTTGTTGTCACTACATTTATCATCTCATTCTTCGTTGACAAGGTAGCTCATCGTTTCTTCTATGTCTTTGGATTGGCTGCAGCACTCACAGCATGGGTGCTCATCGTAGGCGGTGGCATCACCACCATCGGTGGTATATGGCTGTTCACAATACTATGGGGTATAAACAACGGATGTTCCGTTCAGGTATTCTACGCACTGTGGGGCTCTGAGCTGTTCCCTGCCAAGTTCCGTGCAGGCGCACAGGGACTGATGTTCTTCATCGTGCGCGGCCTATCAGCAGTATGGGGACTTGTCTTCACCTATATATATGGTGATAACGGTGAGGGCTTCACTGTGGCCGCATGGTGCATGATTGCTCTGTTGCTTATCTCGCTTATCGTAGGTTTCATTGGTATGCCTAACACACGTGGCAAGTCTTTGGAGCAGATAACTAAGGAACGTTACGGAGATGACATCTAAATTTTAATTTTAAAGTTTACAATTCATATATTTACAATGAAAAGCATACTAGAAGGACGCGACGGTCTTAAAGCCGTCATTGATCAGGTTGCCGAGGTAACGGGTTACCTCTGGCAGAAAGGTTGGGCAGAGCGTAATGGTGGTAACATCACCGTTAACGTAACCGAGTTTATGGACGATGAGTGCAAGGCTATGCCTGCCATCGCTCCTGTAAAGCAGATTGGCATGGTGCTTCCACAACTGAAGGGTAAGTACTTCTACTGCAAGGGTACCGGCAAGCGTATGCGCGATCTCGCACGCTGGCCTATGCAGAATGGTTCTATCGTGCGTATCTGCGACGACTGCGCAAGCTATGAAATCATTGCCGACGAGCCAGTCGTGCCTACATCAGAGCTGCCAACGCACCTTGCTTTACAAAACTACTTGCTTGAAACAGGCTCATGCTATAAGGCAACACTGCACACTCACCCTATTGAGCTCGTTGCAATGAGTCACATAGAGCGTTTCCTTCGTGGCGATGAGATGACACGTGTGCTGTGGTCTATGATACCTGAGACTCTCGCCTTCGCTCCGCTTGGCATTGGCATAGTACCTTACGGTCTGCCTTCATCAGTAGAACTTGCTAAAGATACGCTGGAGAAGATCAAGAAACACGACGTAGTGCTTTGGGAAAAGCACGGCACCGTAGCTGTAGGTCAGGACATCATGGATGCCTTTGACCAGACCGACGTACTCTGCAAGGCTGCCAACATCTATATGTGCGCACGCAGCATGGGCAGTGAACCTGACGGCATGACACCAGAGGCTATGAAGGAAGTGCAGGATGTATTTAACCTGCCAAAGACACGTCCGTGTTAATAACGGCGGTTTATAGTCACAATAATACGGCTGAGGGATAGAAACCCTCAGCCTTTTTTGTTCTTTTTTTTACTTTTTCTCTCAAAAATTTGCCAGGATGAATACTTTTTTTTAATTTTGCGACAGAATTATAACAAAAAATAATACCATGAAAACAACAATTAAGATTTTTCTTTGTTTGATAATTAACACTATCATGATACTGTCGTCATCAGCACAGATACGTGTAGGGGCTGATGCTATTAAGGAGAAGAACAAAGACTTTTTTACGACAGATGAGGCTCGCCGAATAGGTGAGCAAGTGATGCTATATCAGCGAATAAGTGGCGGATGGCCTAAGAATATAGATATGGTAAGACCTCTGTCAGAAGACGAGCGGAAAGTCGTAGAAAGCGAACAGTCACACTTGTATGATGCCACTATTGATAATAATGCGACGACGATGCAGGTTTCGTATCTGGCACGTCTCTACCAAGGTACAGGAGATGAACGCTATCGCAAGGCATTTCTGCGTGGAGTGAAGTTCTTACTTGATGGACAGTATGACAATGGTGGTTGGCCGCAGATATGGCCTGAGACAAGCGGTTATCATTGGCATATAACATATAATGACGGAGCTATGGTCAATGTGATGAATGTTTTGCGTGACATAGCTGAGGAAAACGAGCCGTATGAAGGTAAAATTGTTGATAAAGCCTTGAGAAAACGAGCGAAGAAAGCTTTTGACAAAGGTGTGGAGTGTATTCTGAATACGCAAATCATAGTAGATGGAAATCCTACGATTTGGTGTCAGCAGCATGATAGCAAGACTTTGTTGCCTGCCCCTGCTCGCGCATACGAACTGCCATCGTTCTGTTCGCAGGAGAGCATAGGCATAGTGACACTTCTGATGAGTCTGCCTAATCCAAATGAACGTGTAAAGAATGCTATACATGGTGCTATGGTATGGTATGACAGATATAAGATGACAGGAGTTAGGATAAAACGCACAGGTAATAAGCATGACCCAGATTGTGATACGCGTCTGGTAGAAGACCCTAAAGCCAAGCCAGTATGGGCTCGTTTCTATGACATAGACCGTTGCCTTCCATACGTATGTGACCGTGATGGAGTGCCGCGTCGTAGTCTGCAAGCTATAGGTGCAGAGCGCCGCAACGGATACTCTTGGTATTCTGGTAATCCTGCCCGTTTGTATAAACTCTATAATGAGTGGGCAGAAAAGAATGACCCTGGTAATAAGAAAGATATAAATTTGGCAACTAAGGGATTCAATGAGTCACTACCAAAGGATTTCTATACACCTCACAAGTATGCAGAGGATTTTGATGTTGTTGTAATGTCAGGTGAAAATATACAGTCTGCAATAGAGAAAGCACCAGAGAAGTCAGAAAAGCCGTTCTTGATTTTAATTCGCAAAGGTGTGTATGAGCAGAAAGTCGTAATTGATCGTCCAAATATAGTACTTGTGGGAGAAGATCGTGACAGTACAATAATACGTCTGGCATTGCTCAATAGCAAACCTACAATCACTGAGTATAATGGAAAGCCACTGAAGTATGGAGTGGTAGAATTGCTTGATGGCGCGGATGATTGCATAATCAGTGGACTGACAATATATAATAACTACGGTTCTACGGTAGAAAAGACAACAGCGCATCAGATGGCTGTATATGGTAGGGCCACACGCACCATAATACTGAACTGCAACATTTTGGCTGATGGCAATGATGCTCTCTCGTTATGGAAGTCAGGTGGAGGCATGTATTATCATGCAGATTTGTCACTGAGTTGTGCAGGTGTGGATTTCCTATGTCCGCGCGGATGGTGTTTCGCTACAAGGTGCAAGTTCCTTGGTGATGGCCATGCTATCATCTGGCATGACGGACGTGGAGACAAATCAAAAAAACTGGTAATAACCAATTCCACGTTTGATGCCAAGTGCCCTACACCTTTAGGACGGTATCACCATGATTCTCAGTTCTATCTTATGCTTTGCAAACTGTCAGAGCAGATTCTTGATCGCAACATTAGCTATGCGTATAAGGACAAGGTAATTGATCCATGCCCATGGGGACAGCGCACATACTATTACGATTGCGTTCGTGAGGGAGGTGACAGTGGGTGGCTCAGTAATAACCTGAAGGATTCTGACGGTAGTAATCTCCAGTATTATAATATCACTGCTCAGTGGACTTTCGGGAACAAATGGGACCCAGAGAAACGCATCCGTGATTTATGGAAAGTGCTTGAATATTGAATGTTTAAAGCACAGTAATCGCTATCTGATTGCACAGTAATCGCTATCTGATTGCACAGTAATCGCTATCTGATTGCATTGTAATCGCTATCTAATTAAACAGTAAAAGCTATCATATTACATGGTAATGTGATAGCTTTTACTATTATGCTTTGTGGCCCCCTATTTGTTGATTGCGTTCTCTGGCTGTAGCACCGGTTGCAAAATTGATACCTTTGAGTATGGCATTGTTTCCAAATTCCTGTTTGATATGCAACATAACTTCTTGTATGCGATGTTCTTTTTCACTGTTTCGGGCAAATTCGCTGTTATCATTGCTGTTGCTGTTTTCCTCTTCAAATAAGTGGAGTTGTTTAGGTTGCTTTTCTTTCTTTATGGATTCTTCCTCAGTGATGACGTGATTAGCGGTGATATTGATGCGACGAATCAGCAGATTGAAATCAATGATTCGATTGTATAATTGCATCGTAGTTTCAACAATCAGTTTTGACGATGACGAGAAACGCATCAGGTTTTGTGACCCATGGGCACGCTTGGGAACCATGCGACCATAATGGTCTTGAGTTATCTCGCCATCGTATTCCCTAAGCGTCGTAAGGCTTTCGCGATCATACCCAATGCTGAGTACGATTTGATCAGTCTTCAGTTTTCTGCTTACGAGTTGCAAAGCCAGTGATTCAGCCATTTCGCGCACTACAATCTTTGCTTTTTTTGCATCGTAAGGACACGACAATACCTGACCGCTGGATAAGGAATGGGTAGTAGGGTGGTATTTCTTAATCATATCCATGGTGCAAGATTCCCATCCCCAAGCATGGTCTATGATTAGTTCGGCATTAACTCCAAAAAGAGAATAGAGTAGTTCATCGTCTTTGATAGACTGTCGTGCCACATCGCCCATGGTGTACATACCATATCGATTTAGTTTTTCAGCAATTCTGTGACCAATGCGCCAGAAATCAGTGAGAGGCCTATGGTTCCATAGTAGCCTGCGGTATGACATCTCATCAAGTTCGGCTATTCGCACTCCATCAGCGTCTGCATCAGCATGTTTTGCTACGATGTCCATAGCTATCTTGCACAAATACAGGTTGGTACCGATGCCTGCGGTAGCCGTAATGCCAGTCTGCGACAGCACATCGCGTATAATCGTGATAGCGAGTTGATGAGCAGTTTGATTATAAGTACAGAGATAAGGAGTGACATCAATGAATACTTCATCGATGGAGTAGATGTGGATGTCCTCAGGAGCTATGTATTTTAGGTAAATGTTATATATTCGTTGGCTATAATCAAGGTAAAGTTGCATGCGTGGAGTGGCACAGATGAAATCTTCGCGTTTTACTTTTTGTAGTACTTCAAACAGTCGTGCCCTGCCACTGATGCCGTAAGCTTTCAGTGCAGGTGATACGGCAAGACATATAGTCTTGTCCGTCCTGCTTTCGTCTGCCACTACCAGTTTTGTGGTAAGAGGGTCCAATCCGCGTTCCACACATTCAACAGAGGCATAGAAGGATTTCAAATCAATGGCTATGTATGAGCGGTATTGATTCATTCCGTTTATTCGTTAATTGCGCCACAGTGAGGACAACGGCCTTTGGATTGAATTCTTCTGCCACAGTTCCCACAAGCAAGATTGCTTTGAGAATTGCGTTGGTAACTCTTTATGGCAAACCAACAGTAGGCAATGAGTAAAGGATAACCTATATAATATAAAGTGCTAATAGAGAAGATAATATACAAGATGCTACATACTCCGCATAATCCAAGAAGGTATAGAAAAGTGTCTTCAAGATTGAGATGGTGGTGTACGTCTTCCAATACAGCCAGACTTATAATCAGCATGGCCCAAACAGATGAAATGAAAACCCCAAGTATCAGTGGCATACTGAAAGGATTAAGTGAAGGGTGATAATAGAAATGCTGCCAAGTGTCGGCTCCAAACATTTGCAGTGAAGCATATAGCGTGGCAGAGAAAGCAACTATGATACATAGTAGAGTAGGGTAGGGCGATGGAATATCACGTAGATGGACAATGGGGGCATTGCGCTTCTGTATGGTTCTTGCTATATATGCCGTGGCTATCAAAGCAAGTATTATTATCGCTATAATAAGGTGAGCATCGCTGAACATCATGATAAACTGAGATATAGGGTCAGTCGGCACAACGCTACGTAGCATTTCTGTCTCATGGTTCCAACCTATGCGCCCATCTTCTGTTATTACTTGAATCCATACGGAATCCACACTGTCTTGTGGTATTATTCGAATATCACTAACAGCAATCTGCTTATCGTGTTTAATGCAAAACGTATCAATGACGAGCTGTGACACATGCTCCTCAGGTTGTTGCGCAATTAGTATAAGAGAGTCATTGCGAACGAGGAAATTGTAACCGATAGTATAATGATGCTTTGTGTAGAAAGAGAGCGTATCGGAAATGACCGTAGTGTCATTAGAGATGAAGTCGCTATCGTTTTTGCTTTTTTCGTGGTAGCAAGCTGATAGCAAGATATTAAGAATGAATATGTAAGTGATGTATATGCTCTTTCTTATGTCCATATTTCCATCTGACACTCTTTACAGTTAAACTTAATTTGAAATGTCTTGCCATCGTCTAAAGACAATGTAAGAGGCTCTTTCCATGGAGACTTATGTCCTTCTTTCTTACAATAACCCATTTCATATCTCAAACAGAAACGACATTGCATTATGAGTCTGTTGTGATTGGTTATATTGGCGTCTTTCTCAAAAGATGATGCGCAGATACCATGATGTTCATAGAACTCCTTAGCCTTTTCGTTGGCTGCATTGTAGAGGTAATCCTCATTGTAATGAGGCAAAATCACGTTGGTATTACAAATATTCTCGGAACTGACTTCTTGTGGTTGCTTTGTGGTGGCCTGTACAACGTTTCTTCTTAGTTCGCTAAGTATGCTGTTTGGTATGAAAGGCACTTCTCCATCGCACGTTATCTTAAACTGATGACAAGTGAATGGTGTGCTTCCGAGTTTGGTCAGTTGGCGTTTTATGTTTTCCGCTTGAGGAGTCGTTGCTTTTTGATAATCATATTGTGTAGAAACCGTGTAGATGCCCTTATGCTCATCTGTCATGGTTAGTGTCAGTATGTTGTCAGATATCAGTAAGTTCATTGATACGGAAATCTTGCGTTCTGATGTTTGACGTGTCAGTAATTGTTGAAATGCCTGATCATGATTTCTGTATAATGGCGTGCCTGGTTTCAAATCGCGTGGCATCTGTTGAGGAAAGAGCCTGTTACCCTCGGCTTTGTTTACACGGAAACCAACGAGTTTGTGGCGTGAGCTGAAGAAGCATAGCCCGTCACCATTGCTAAATGATTTGGTAGTTGACACGTTAAAGGAATTGGCTCTTAATTCCTTAACCTTGCCTACATATTCTCCTATAGCTTTAGGTGTGTCAGGAGAAATAAGTCCCTTTTGGCGACCGTCGGCAAAGTATGTGGTAAATCCGCGGTTGAAACTTTTATTTATGTTAGGTATAAAAGTGTAGGTGCAGCGCCCCATTGATGCCCTGCGGTATTTCTCCGGATGATTGCTGCATATTCTATTCAGTTCCTCGCTATATGCTGCGGTGATATTCTTCACGTAATCAGTGTCTTTCAGTCTGCCTTCTATCTTGAAACTTACAGCACCAGCATTGGCCAAACGCTCGAGATTTTCAAGCTGTGCCATATCTTTTAATGAAAGAAGATGGCTTGATTCTTCAAGGATATTGCCAGCACCATCTGCAAGAGTAAATGGCATTCGGCAGAATTGAGCACATTCGCCACGATTGGCAGATCGCCCGAAGCAATAGTGTGAAGCATAACATTGGCCACTATAGCTCACACATAAAGCACCGTGAACAAAAACTTCGAGTTCAATCTCTGGCGCTTTTTTGTGTATATCCTCAATTTCTTTAATTGACAGTTCGCGTGCCAATACGATACGTTTAAATCCTTGTGAGGCAAGCCAGAGTACCTTGTCGGCTGTACGGTTGTCTGTTTGTGTGCTGGCATGTAGGTTGAGATGTGATAGTTTACTGTCAGACTTTAGTGTCGTTAATAACCCCATATCTTGCAGCAATAGGGCATCCACACCTATGGATTCTAACTGCCTGCACATCTCGATCGTATCGATTATTTCATTGTCATAGATGATGGTATTAACTGTTACGTAAACTTTGGCACCATATAAATGGGCATGATTGCAAAGCTTTTGTATATCTTCTACGCTGTTGCCTGCAGCAGCTCTCGCTCCAAATTTGTCGGCACCGATATATACAGCGTCTGCTCCATGGTCAATGGCGCAAATGCCGCATTCTAAGTTGCGCGCTGGTGATAGAAGTTCAAGTGTCTGCATGGGTCAAGAGTGTATTTGTGCGATTTTATTACGTATGATGATAGTATTAAGAAGGGTTATTATGATGAATATGGATAAGCCGAGTATGATAGTATAAACAACGCTGTTAGTCGAAGTCGTAGAGTAGAGAGACTGTAGCAATTCCATGTAATACAGACGTATAATAATTACGGCAAGGATTGCAAGTATAAGCACAGCCAGATTAAGTGTTGCAGCCAAGAGCTGATAAGGTAGTGACACTTGTTTGCGAGGGTAGCCTATGAGCAATAGATTTTGTAATTTATCTGTATTTTTCTGTACGAGCAAGTATATACTAAGTATCAGCGTGTAAAAACTGAGGATGCTTATTATCAATCCTATAGTGATGACGAGACTTGTCAATAGTCGAAGGAAGTGTACGGTCTTTTCCGTGTTTATCTTGTCACTTTCTAATTCCAGACCGTTGTCTTCAAAGTATTGATTTGTTGCTTTGTCAGATACATCAGTCACTTCCATCAGCAGTCTGTCAGACGTGTTTACTTCGTTAGGTGCAAACTCATTATTGCTCCAGTCCATAAACTTCTGTGGTACAAGAATGGCACTAAGCGAACCAGATAGAGCAACCACATGTCCTCTGAATTTCTTTTCTTCTCCGTTTACATGTACTATGATGTTTATGTCAATCATGCTTAATAGCCCATCTGATATAAGGGGCATGGAGTGAGCACGTGCAAAACCAAAATTATACATGTTGACGTAAGTGCGTGGCAAGATTACAGGCACATCGGTACTGCCAGGTGTGTATGTCCATAGATTTTTATCAACATCAATGAACTCGTCTGGTACACTCTCAAAAAACATTTCAGTATTGAGAATCTGCTTCCCACCGATGTTCATTCTTGCATCAGTCTTATAGTTGGTGGATGTAAACTTTCCTATTTTTTTTATAAAAGTCTGAGCTTTCAGTTCTGCAATGTCGTGTTCTGTAAAGGAACTATTTCTGCCTGACAGCGTTTTACCCATTCCGATATGTTTCGTAACCATAATATAGTTGGATTTCATAAAGGAATCTTCAGATGTTAGTATTGGAAGCACATCGTTGTAAAACTGATAACCTGAGAGTATTATAATCATACCAAACAGATTGGCTAGTGCAAACCCACACATTTGTCCGTGACTGATATTATGTCTCAGTAATTTCCAGAGTAATTTCATCACAATTTTATTACTTTGTCGTATTTAATATTCATGTGTTTTCCTATCGATGTTACGATTACACAAGCATTCTGCTGTCTTGCAGCTTCAATCATTATGTCAGCCATGGCATCTGCATTGACATCGTCAAGGTGGCTTATGGGTTCATCTGCAAGTAGTATGTCGAATGGCTGTGACAAAGAGCGTATCATGGCAACTCTTTGTTGTTGTCCGAATGACATTTTGCTGAGTTGCTGATTGATTTTTTCTTCTATGCCCAGTCGTCTGAACCAGTCAAGTATAATGTTAGTATCTAAATGTTCAGTGAGTTGATTTTTTATCTGAACGTTTTCAAGGGCAGTAAGTTCAGGGAATAGACGGAGTTCTTGAAATAAGAGACTGATATTACGTTGACGTAATTGGCTCCATTGTTTTGAATTGTAGGTCTTAATGTCAGTTTCGTCAAATAAGATTTGCCCCGAGTAATCATGTCTATAGCCTGAGATATAGCTACAAAAAGTACTTTTGCCTTTGCCGGAAGCAGCTTCGACAAGATAGATATTACCTCGCTCAAAAGTTATGTCTTGCCCCCATACCTCAGAATCGAGTCTGTCAATAGAAGCAAATACTTGTGGTATTACATTGTTGAATCTGATAATATTCATTGCTTATTCATCTAAATAATATACTATGCGTCTTACATTGTCAGGCAAAGGAATTATATTGCCTGTTTTTTTATTAAATAAATTTTGTACGTCAAGCGATACGACAAGTCGTTCTTCTCCAGTATAATTCCCGTTTGGGAATTTCTGTATTTTTGCAGTATAATTGTCGTGGTTGCCGGGATTGATTTCTATTACGACGTTGCCATTTGCAGATTTCATTTCTTCGTATGCGTTTGTGCCAAGCAACAATGAATTTAGTGATTTGTTCCTTTGAATGTATGGTATATAGTCATTGCCATTGATGTTCATAAAGATACTCACCAAAGAGCTGTCGCTAATTATGTTTTGCCAATCAAAAGTAAGCTTATGATATAGTTTTTGTGCTTTGTGTAGCTCTTGTTTTATATTCATGTTGTATGAGCAGGTGTGTCCTTTGAGTATCATACAACTGTCTGCAATGTTAATTGACGACTCAATGATTATATCTTCTGCAGCAGTTCCGCGAGGGGCACCGATAGTAAAAGCAGCGGTCAATTGTTCTGGTAGCGCGCTTGCTAATATTGCCATGCATACCTCTTTATTGTCATTTTTAATGCATTCGTGAAGGTGAGTCCATAGTTCTGCTTTTACTATGCTTTTTTCTTCATCTTGATGTAATAGTTTTATAATTCTTTTAGTTGTGCGTGTGTATTCTGCTGGTATTATTGGACCGAGTAATAAAAGCCGTTTGTCGTCATACCCTAAAATCCATGTATTAGAGTAAGTGCAAAATTGTATTCCTTCGCTTTCTGTAAAGTTGTCAGTCTTATTTGTTTTTTGTAGTTGGTGTAGATATTCGTCAAGTTGATATTCGTCGTCGATTGCAGCACATAGCCCCAGAGTTCCATCTGCGATTTCAAAATAATAAACCTTTTTTGTGCTGTCAATGCCTTTGAACGGTAGGTTGAATGTCTTTGCGTCCGCTTCAATAATTGCAGAGCAATTGCGCGGTATAATATTGATATGATTGCTGTTATCACAAGAATATAACGATAACAGAATTGTATATATGATTGAGAAATGGAATAAGAATTGTTTCATAATGTATGTATATTATTTACGCATGGTCAATTGAGCCATCATTACGGCGCTGAGAGCTGCAGTTTCTGTGCGTAGTCTTGATTTTCCAAGAGAAACAGGCTTAAAGCCGTGTTTTATGGCTTGCCTAACTTCGTCTATGGAGAAGTCTCCCTCTGGACCTATCATAATGGTTATATTTTCTTCTGTTTTATTTGAATTTAGTAATTCAAACAAATCAGTACGTTCAATTTCATTGTAGCAGTGGCATATGTATTTCTGTCCGTTAGTGTTCTGTTTAAGGAAGTCTGAAAATGGAATCAAGTTGTTGTTTACTTGAGGTTTCCATGCTTTGTGACTTTGTTTTATGGCTGCCACTACAATTTTATCTATACGTTCTGTGCGTAAGCTGCGACGTTCGGAGTATTGACATTCAATGAAAGATATTTCGTCTATTCCTATTTCTGTTGCTTTTTCTGCCATCCATTCTATTCGTTCCATCATTTTCGTTGGAGCCATAACTATATGTATATGCCCTTCCCAGGATTTATCCTGTTTTAGTTTCTCTTTGATTGTGTACATACAGCGCTTAGGAGATGACATTGTTATCTGAGCCTTATAGAAATAACCACATCCATCAATAAGATAGATTTCGTCATCCTCTTTAAGTCTTAAAACACGTGTAGCGTGTATGGCCTCATCCTGCGGAAGTTCATTGACTATTTCGGCTTTAGGGGCGTAGAAATAACGTTCTTCTTTCATGTTTTCTTCTGCTTACATATCGTTATAGTCATCGTTGAAATCCTGACCGATGTTGTTGTTGTCTTGAAGTTCAAAGGTGATTCCACGTCTTTGAAGTTCAAGTTTTACTTGTTCTGCAATTTCATACTTCTCTTCATCGATGCATTTGTTCATCGCTGCTTGCAACATACTTGGCGTTAGTGTGTTCAATGGTAGTGCAATAGCGTTTGATTTCTCACCAGAATATTTAGTGCTTTGAGTCTTCCATAGTGACTGTTCTATGTATAGGGGAATATGTCTGTCAGCGTATGCTAATAATATGCCATCTGCTGCTCGTATGGGAAAAGCCGTACCTGTGCGTTGATCTTCTAACACGGCTTGGTATTCCCCATTGAAAATTCCTACAATAATTACTGCAAACTCCAAGTCTGTCATGTATTTTATTACGGCACTGAGAGTCTCTGGTAATGTGTGTTGCAGCGCTTCTGTAGCCAAACGTTGCTGTTCTTTGTTTCCAACATATTTCGCTCTTCGCATTGCAAATGCTATACGAAGACTTATATCTACCATAATGGCGATTTGTCTCTTTTCTGCTTCGTCCGTTACAATAAGCAGTGACAATCCAGTGTCTTCAGACATAAAATCGGCTATGCCTTGTACTTTAAGAGGTATGCGCATATTACAAATAGAAAATAATCATAGTATGTTGCATCAAAAAGCTATATATACAAAAAAGTGAAAGAGTGAAATAATGGAATATGTCATCCACTCTTTCACTTTTCCACTTTTCTTCTTTTGCAGTTTTTTACTCTGCAGCTTCAGCCTGCTGTTCTTCGCCCTCAGCAGTCTGCTCAGCATTTGCCTCTGCCTGTGCTGCTTCAGCGGCAGCTTTCTTGGCAGCGATAGCCTTTGCCTTAGCTTCATTAGCCTTCTTCTCGGCTGCAAGGAGAGCGTCCTTAGCTTCTTTTTTAGCCTTTGCTTGATTAGCCTTTACAGTTTCGAAGCCATTCTGTTTCTGCTGCTTCCATGCATCAAATTTAGCCTGAGCAGCAGCCTCGTCAAATGCTCCTTTTTTAATGCCACCTCTGAGGTGCTTCATTAGCATAACACCCTCGTTTGAAAGGATGTTACGAACAGTGTCTGTAGGCTGAGCACCTACTTCTACCCAATAGAGAGCACGCTCAAAATTCAGATCTACTGTTGCTGGATTGGTGTTAGGGTTGTAAGTACCAATCTTCTCTGTAAACTTACCATCACGTGGAGCTCTTACGTCAGCTACAACGATGCTGTAAAAAGCATAGCTCTTACGACCGCCGCGCTGCAAACGGATTCTTGTTGCCATTTGTTTTTTTGAATAATTTGTTAATAAATAGATGTGAATATGTTTTCAAACGCGTGAAAACTATTGCAAAGTTACATCTTTTTTTCAAAATAATGCTCGGTATTAAGTTAAAATAAACTACCTGTTTGTTTTTTTTAACCTAAATCAGTCTAAACCTGCGTTATTTTTTGATTTTTTTGAGAATATCTTTTGGTATCGCATTTATATTAACCATGAAATCCATCAGTTTGGCAATGATATAATTTTTGCTCATAAACCATATACCATCATAATCCCCATGCTTTCCCCATGAGTTTTTGACTTTGTAATATATTCGTCCTGTCTGATCAGTCGCGCGTCCGTATATATGCATACCATGATCATCTGTAAGTTCCCAATTATCATATTCTTCCTGCCTTTTCTCTTGTGAAGGAGATAACTCAGGGATATTGACACCCAGCTCTTGCAGTTTGTCTTTCTTTTCTGTTGTAGTTAGTTTTAGCCAGTGTGCCATATCTGAACCATCATTTGATTGAACTTTCTCTATATCGGCTAATAAGGCGAGACCATCGCGTGTGAAACCGTCTTCACTAACATCTCCGCCCCAGGCTATTGTATATCCATTATCTAAAGCGTAATCAATTATTCGCTCGATGTCTTCTATAGGAAGATTCCATGACATTCCTTGCCTCCAGTTGTCTTGAATTTCCAGTGGAAACTCTGTGTAGAATGGATGATGTGTGTATGATGTTATTGATATATACTCGTTCCAGTCAAGTCCAAGGCTTTCAGCGAATGTCAGAGGAGTGTAAGTTCTGCCTTCGTAAGTGAAAGTTTGCGGTGTCTGTCCAAGGTAGGCATCAATAATTCCTTGTAATCCTTTTTTCCATGCGGGGGTGAGACGAGAAGCTGTTGTTGTTGATAATGCCTGTACGTATGGTGTCATGACATGAAAGAATTCATTGAAATTGTTCAGAGTATCTCCATACATGGAACCAGGTAGTGGCATTGCGTCTTCAGGGCAAATGCCATATTTCATAATTGTGTAAAGGACGTCATGTGCCGTTCCACCTTGTGAAAACTGACAATCTCCATGTAGTCTTACTTTCATAATAGCACGTTCCATGTAGTTTTTGTTGGCAATGAACATTTCCGACAAATCGTATTCTTTATTCCTTTTCCTGAGAATTTCGGATTCGAAGAAAGATAGAGTAGAATAATCCCAACATGTACCAGAACGACTTTGATCTTTAGTTGAAGTTACAGGAACTTCTACTATTGTTGTAAACATAGGACGACTAAAGTTTGTAGGAACAACAGCTGTGTCAGCTAATTCCAGCTTTGTCTCAATGGTGTCATTGTATGATGCTATAGTGTCGGATGCATTTGGCATGGCACTCATAATCATTGTTGTTGTGAAAAAGAAAAATGTCAATAATGCTTTCATAATTATTGTGAGTGTTAGTTCGTATGTCGTGTAAGGTAAATGTTGTGAGTGATACACGTTGGGAGATTTTCTTTGTAGTGTGTTACCATTATCAGTGTTTTGTTTTTGCGAAGGCAAAAAGTGTCGATGATTTCTTTCACCTTTTCACTATTTACAGTATCTAAGCCGTGGAGAGGTTCGTCGAGAATTAGAAGTTCTGGGTCTTTTACAAATGCACGTGCGAGTAGTACCATCCTTTGTTCTCCACTTGAAAGTTTGAGAAAAGTACGTTCTGCAAGGTCTTCGATGCCGAATATATGCATCCACTTGCGACAGATATCATAGTCACCTTCAGAGGGTTTGACATACAGTCCTACGGAATCTTTCAGTCCAGAGGCAACAATGCGTATTGCGGGCATATCCCTATTGTATGCGCGGTGCATTTCGGGTGAAACATAGCCGATATGTTTTTTTATATCCCAAATACTTTCTCCGTGTCCTCTTTTCTGGTCAAACAGAGTGATGTCACAAGCATAGCTTTGTGGATTATCTGCGCATACCAAACTTAAAAGCGTGGATTTACCTGCTCCATTTTGTCCAGACAAAGCCCAGCGTTCGCCATTGTGTACAGTCCATGATAAATCTTTTAAAATCGTACGGTTGCCATAAATAATGCTGACCTTGTTCATCTGTACGACAATGTCAGTATTGTATTCGTCCGAACGATATGGTATGTTTAAAATCTCATTCTTGACTTCATCACTGATATGTGTGTCGGCAACTATGAATTCTCGGCTTTGAAGATATTGTTCACGTGATATCTTTTTCATTACGACCTTGTTACGTACAGGAACAATGTGTGTAATAAATCTTGGTATATCTTCATCTTTTGCAAGTACCAGTATTATCTGTAATGCGCGTTCTCGACTTATGGTTTCAAGAACGTCACGCAACTGCTGTCTTGTTTCTTTGTCAAGTCCAATAAAGGGATTGTCCATGATAATTACTCGTGGGTCACTCATAAGTGCGCGACATAGGATGAATTTGCGTAATTCGCCAGATGAAAGCAGAATTATGTATTTGTCGAGTAGGTAATCGAGATTGAATATCTTATACAAATGATTTTGAAAATCCCTTCTTTCTTCAGTGTCTTTGCCAGAGTTTAGGAATGCTTTCTCCAATATTTCGCCCACAGTAGGTGTAGAAACGTCAATTTCTGTTTGGTTCCATCTCTGTTGCAGATAGTATGTACGGTCATTATCACCTCCATACGTGTCGCGGAAAGTAATGTATTTGATGCACTCAGAGGCCATTGATGATTTCTTTGGTGAGAAATCATATTCTACATCTTGCATCAGTAATGGGTGTGTGCTTGTCAGAATATCAATGGTAAGGGATTTGCCACTTGCGTTCGGCCCGACAATAGCTATATGTTCATCAGTATTTAATTCAAAATCTACGGGTTCATTTGTACGCCATTCAGGCATACGTGTTATTCCTTTATGTACGCTTATTATCATTTTATTCTTGATTTGTTTTTTAGTGCGAAGTCTTTCCAAGATGAATATTTCTTTCTTCCAATCGGTGTGCTTAATTGAATGAAGTGGCAGTATGCAGCTCCTAATGCGTCTGTTGCATCCATGAATTTTGGCATGTCGTCATTTCTTAACTTGAATATACGTTGCAACATTCCTGCCACCTGGTCTTTTGAGGCCGTGCCTATACCGGTTATGGCCATTTTGATTTTCATTGGTGCATATTCATGTACAGGTACGCTATGTTGTATGGCTGCTGCGATTGCTACACCCTGTGCTCTGCCAAGTTTCAGCATTGACTGTACGTTCTTTCCAAAAAATGGAGCCTCTATGGCTATTTCATCGGGTAAGTATTCATCAATGATGCCTGTTACACGCTGATAGATGTGTCCAAGTCGTAGGTAGGGGTCACTTTCTTTGCGCATATCAATTACACCCATTGCAACCATCTCTGCTTTCTGACCGATACATTTTATTATTCCATAACCCATTACATTTGTGCCAGGGTCTATCCCCATTATTATTCGTTCAGCTTTTTGCATGATTGGCTATCTGTCAAGATATGGATTTGTGGCGAGTTCATACCCTATGGTCGTAGTTCCACCATGCCCGGGATATACCTTGGTGTCATCGGGTAATTGAGTTATTTTTCTTAGTGATTGTATTATCTGAAACATACTCCCCCCTGGCAAATCCGTACGTCCGATGCTGCTTTTGAAAAGCGTGTCGCCTGTAAAAACAACCTTCTCCTCATCGCAATAATAAATCACGCTACCTTTACTATGCCCTGGCGTGTGTGTTACTTTGAAGGAATGTGTACCGAACTCGATAGTTTCACCATCTGTAAGGTATTGCCCGATTGCTGGCAGGTTGTAATCTATAGAAAATCCGAAGGCTTCTGTATCTTTGTTGAAGTTATTATAGGTGTCAGTGTCAGCTTCGTATATAGTGGGTTTTATACCGTATTTTTCATATATCCACTTGCTTCCCATGATATGGTCGAAATGACCGTGGGTAAGAATGTGCATGCGTGGCGTAAGGTGAGCTTCGGTGATGTAATCCTCGATGCACTTTTTTTCCATTTCGCTGTATGCTCCGCAATCAATGATGATGCAGTCGTTTGTTTCATCGCTGACGATATAACAATTCTCTGCCAGCATATTACATTGTATGTTTTTTATATTTAGCATGTCGTAATCAGTATGGTAAATAAATAAGATATTTTTGCTTGAACCATTCTTCCTCAAACCAGGTGGAGAGTTCTGTCTTTTCAACAATGTTTTTATAAGGTTGGAGTTCGGATTGCAAATCTCCGCCTTTCAGACAGAATATACCGTTAGGCATGGCATTGTTGCACTTTTTTGATATGTTTTTTTTCATGATTTTTACAATGTCAGGCAATGGCATGACGGCTCTGGAAACGATATAATCGAAAGCCCCCTTTTCTTCTTCGCCGCGTCGTTGTTCTGCTATTACATTCTTTAAGCCTGCGGCTGCTGCAACCTCATTGCACACACGTATCTTCTTTGCGGTGCCGTCAATTAGTTTGAACTGACATTCTGGAAACATTATGGCGAGTGGAATGCCAGGGAAACCGCCTCCGCAACCAAAGTCAATAATGCGTGTGCCGTTTTTGAAACGAAGTGCTTTAGCAATGGCTAACGAGTGCAACACATGATGTTCGTATAGATTGTCAATATCCTTGCGTGATATAACGTTGATTTTGCTGTTCCAGTCATGGTACAATTCGTTGAGCATCGCAAATTGTCTTGCCTGCTCTTCTGAAATGTTTGGAAAGTATTTGTTTATTAAGTCCATAAGCTTTGTATTAAGAAAAGGTTAAAGGATTGCCTAGATTGGCTAATTTTTCAAAGAGAACTTCTTTCGTTACGTTGTCAAGGGCTTCAGCAGGGAGGTATCTTGCAGTGTCCCCTTTCTCATCGTGAGTGATTTCCGCTATCAGATTTATCTGTTCCAGATCATATAGCAGCGTGTTTATGTGTCTCATTGAAATCTTCAGCGATTGCTTTATTTCTTCTGCGGTGAGTGCTTTTTCACCATTACGGAATCGATGGTTTATCAGTTGCAGAATTCTCCATGATGCTTCACATCTGGAGGCGAAACTCGGTTCTGTAGTTGTGGTAGAAATGAAATCTTCGGAGTTCTGTCTCGTATATGATAATTCTGCACCAACGAGGCATATTATCCATGATGTCTGTAGCCATAGCAGAAAAAAAGGAATTATGGCAAAAGAACCATATATAGCGTTGTAATTTGATATCCAAATCTGTGAATTTATATAAATAGATTGGAATATCTGCATTGACACTCCTGCTATAATGCCAGGTATTATGGCGGATTTTAATTTTACCTTTGTGTTAGGCATGAATACATACAAAGCAATAAATGCCACTGACAGCAAAAGGTATGGTGACAGTTTGATAGAAAAGGACATCAGTGGACCTATCACCACGATGTCTTTCAGTTGGTGATTGAGCGCAGCAGTGAGAAGTGATAAGCCAGAACTTATGACAATGACAATAGGTATGAGAAACAACAATGCAACATAGTCAGTTATTGTGCGGAAGATGCTTCGCTGTCTTTTTACTTGCCAAATGTCGTTGAAAGCACTTTCAATATTTGAAATAAGCATCAGCGTTGTCCATAGCATGAATATCAAGCCAATGCCGAGGAAAGCCCCTTTCTGTGTGTGCTTCAGATAAGAATTGACAAATCCAATTATGGTTTCTGCAGCTTCTGGCTGCGATGCCAGTGAATCCTTGAACCATTCCTCAATGTAAATAGAATATCCAAATCCGCGAGCTATGGCAAATACTACCGCCAATATAGGAACAAAAGCCAACAACATAGAGTAAGTTAAGTTGCTGGCTGTACCAATAATTCGTTTCTGTCCTATGTCAGCCCACAGGGCTTTACAGAAAATAATGAGAGGTGAGAATATGTTTGCTATCTTCATTTATGGTAAAAAGGAGGACAGTGCTCCTGTAAGCCGGGTTCTGTATCCTGCATATCCTCTCAGATAGGCAGGCTTCCTATCATTTATCTAATCCTCAAGTCACCTTGAGGCTTGAGCGTTCTACCCTCCATCGTCCAGCACAAAACTAGTCGGACGAGCAATCCTATCATGACGATGGTTTACTTGAACTTGCAGCCTCCGGCAGACACAGCACGCAGGTCACCCTGTCGCCTGGTGGTCTCTTACACCACCTTCTCACCCTTACCGTGTGTTGTTTGTTTACGGCGGTTTTTTTCTTCTGTCTTTCGCTTGCTGTCACCAGCAACTTGTATTTTCGCAAGCGGAGTGCTCTTTGCTGCCCGGACTTTCCTCTTGTACTCAAAGTAAGTACCAGCGATAAGAACGGAGCACTGTCATCCTGTATGTCGTTTCTCTATTTTTTCTTCTTAAATATATTCATTGTGCCACCGAAGCGCCTGTATAATTTCCATCCGAGTATGGCTCCGTCAATGATGCCGGCAGAGTTTGTGAGGAAATTGATAGCTTTGCCAGTAGGCGATGTCAGAGTACTTGGTGATGGTTTGTGGAACATATCGTTCCAAATATCTGACATGTTGTTTTCGCTTTTTTTCAGTTGAGAGCGTATTTCAGCTTGGCGACTCCTGAGTTCAGCCAAAGAACTCAACTGTTGTATGGGGCTGGGACGGTTGTTGTTCGTGTCCATAATTCTTAGTTGTTATGTTCGTCAATATTGTCATCACTCAAAAGGACGTTTACCAAGAATCTCACGAGAGGCCTTTCTATCCAATTATGGCGATTGCAGTATATAATAATAAGTAATACCAGATAGAAGGCGCTGACAATGAGGTATGCTATCGGTGTGGAGTCAATAGCATTGCCAAGGGCGTGAGCAACTGCAAAGGAAAGATAAATAAGAATCATGACGATGAGAAGGACAAAGATGAGAGTAAGTGTCAACGAAGTGCATACCTGTACTATCTTGTCAATAATGTCAAGTTTTGCATATTCCTTACGTATGGTTACCCATCTTTTAGCCTCTTCCACAAAGTCGGCTATCCTTTCTATGTTCTTATCGTTTGAAAACATGAGACTTACTTATCTTTCCTTGCTTTAAATTACATGAAGCATAGTTCTTCTAATATAATCACTATCCGATTACATTATAATCGTTATCTGATTACGATGTAATCGCAACCCGATTACCATATAATAGCTATGCTTTTGTAACATCGTTGTTAAAAGTCTGGTACTCAGTTTAATACCGACATGGTTAAAAATGAAGTACTATGCCTCTGAAATTTCTTCAGCCAACTCTTCCGTCTGCTTGTTGGTTAAATCGATTTTGTACTTGTTGCAGAAATTCTTCACTGTCTCCTTTATATTTTGAATGTCATGCTTGTCGCAGAAATCCTTTACGGAGTCTTGAATTTTTGCACGAGTGTCTTCACCTTTTTCTGGTGCAAGGAGCAGGGCGGCAGTAGCTCCAGCCACAGCGCCACCTACGATAGCTGCTACATATCCGAATGCTTTCATACTAATAGTGTTTTAATGGTTAATAATCGTGTGAATTGTGTAATTATTTGCAAATGTAATAAAAAAATCGTTGAAATAAATAACTTTTTGTGTTAAAAAAGGCGAAAACGCCACTTTTATGGCTTTTTTTTACTAACTTTGTGGCATTAAATAAGAGAAAAACATAAAATATTAATAAAATTACCAAAAGATGAAGAAGATATCTATAGTATGCGCTGCTATCTGTGCAGCGTTGTCATTAGCATCCTGTGGAACATCTAAAGAGAGTGCATATCGTAAGGCCTACGAAAAGGCTAAAGCTCAAGAGCAAGCTCAAATGCAAGGACAGCAGGAGCAGTATGGACAGCAGCCATACTCGCAGCAGCCACAACAATATGTACAGCAAGATCCAGCACAATATCAGCAACAGCAGTACCAGCAGCCCGTTCAGCAGGTTGTTCAGCAACCACAACAGCAAGTTGTTCAGCAACAGGTCGTTCAACAGCCACAGGTTGTTCAGCAACAGCCACAGCAGCAGGCTCCGACTGTAACTCAAGTAGTGCAGGCTCCTCAGCAGCAGGCACCGCAGCAGGTTGCAAGCGCGTCAACTGGTGCTGGCAATGGCCTGAAAGCATTTTCTGTTGTGGTTGGTTCTTTCGGTGTTAAGGCAAATGCTGAAGGACAACAGAACACTCTTAGAAATGCGGGTTACAGTAATGCACAAGTGATATACGATGGTAAGATGTACCGCGTAATTGCTTCTACTCATGACACGCGTGAGGCAGCTCAACGTGATCAGGCAGCACTGAAATCGCAGTTCAGCGGTGCTTGGATAATGGCAAAATAACAATCGTGGCAAGAATATTAGCTATAGATTATGGTAAAAAGCGTACCGGGTTGGCTGTGACAGATATGTTGCAGATTGTTCCTGGTGCGCTTGATACCGTAAATACATCGGAGCTGCTTCCTTATCTTGAAGCTTATATAAGTAAGGAACCAGTAGAGCAGATAATAATAGGTGAGCCATTTCAGACTGATGGCAGACCATCAGAGAACCTGCAACGTGTTCGGCAGTTTGAAAATGTGTGGAGAAAAAAACATCCAGAAATACCTATAGAAGGCGTTGACGAGCGATTTACTTCTGTTTTGGCTCATCAAACAATGATAGATAGTGGCTTGCATAAGAAGGCAAGGCAAAACAAAGCTCTTGTTGACAAGATTTCTGCAACGATAATATTACAAGAGTATTTGAACCGGAAACGGTGAATGAATGAATTATTAAAGTTATGATATTACCTATATATACATACGGACAACCAGTCTTGCGTAAGGTGGCGCAAGACATTGATAAGGATTATCCAGAACTGCAGCAACTTATTAGCAATATGTGGGACACACTGGCTTCAAGCGAAGGTATCGGCTTGGCAGCTCCACAGGTAGGACTTGATATACGTCTTGTTGTTATAGACCTTGACTTGCTGAAAGAAGACCTGCCAGAGTATGAGGGATATAAAAAAGTATTCATCAATGCCCATATTGTAGAAAAGGACGATACGGAGACATCTTCTTCTGAAGAGGGATGCTTGTCTCTGCCTGCTATTCATGAAAAAGTGACACGTCCTACCCGTATCCGTGTGACATATATGGATGAGGATTTTAATGAGCATGACGAGTGGGTAGATGGCTATCTTGCGCGTGTCATGCAGCATGAATTTGATCATTTGGAAGGAAAAATGTTTATAGATCGCCTTTCTCCATTGCGTAAGCAACTGATAAAGTCAAAACTTCGTTCGCTGTTACAAGGACGTTTTCGCTGCGGATATAAAGTGAAGGCTCCAAAGATAAAATAGTAAAGGTGGTTAGAAGATTGCTCTGTTCCATTATGCTGTTGTGCTTTTGCACTTTGGGGTGCAATGCGCAATACAACGTTGACAAGCTTTTGCTCAGTGGACGTATAGCGTTGCATTATGAAGACTATGTCCTTTCAATACAGTATTTCAATCAAGCAATCAATCAAAAACCATATCTTTGGGAGCCATGGCAATTACGTGCTATATCTAAATTCTATCTTGAAGATTGGCAGGGTGTGGTGAACGATGCCTCGAAAGCCATAGAGCTTAATCCTTATATTGTCTCTTTGTATGACTTGCGAGGTTTGGCTTTCATACGACAGCAGAAGTATGAAAAGGCAATAGATGATTATTCTAAGGCCATAACGATAGAGCCTGCTAATAAGAATTTTTGGTATAATAAATCCATTTGCTTGCTTGAGCAAAAGGAATATGACAAATTACTTCAGTTGTTAGACACTATTACTTCGCGTTGGAGTAATTATGCACCTCCTTTCCTGATAAAAGCAGAAGCGTATCTACATAAGAAAGATACGTTGAAAGCTGTTGAGAGTGTAAGCGAGGCTTTGACTATAGACAAGCATAACGGTGATGCATGGCGTATGGAGGCATATCTGCTTTTTGCTCAGGAAAAGTGGAAGGACGCTGATGAGGCTTTCAGTAATGCTCTGCAATATAAGCCGAAGGATGTAGGGTGTTATATAAACAGAGCGATATCAAGACTTAAACTTAATAATTATAGAGGTGCAATGTCTGATTATGATATGGCTATTGACATTGCTCCCAATAATTTTCTTGCTCATTATAACAGAGGTTTGCTTCGGGTACAGGTTGGTGATGACAATCGTGCCATTGAGGATTTTGATTTTGTGTTGTCGCTCGAACCTTATAATATAATGGCATTGTTCAATCGTGCTACTTTGTTAGATCGTACAGGCGATTTGCGTGGGGCTATTCGTGATTATACGTTAGTTATTGACAAATTCCCGGATTTCTGGACGGGATTGCAGTATCGAGCGGCATGTTATCGTAAATTGGGAATGATTGCAAAGGCCGAAAAGGATGAATTTAAGATATTCAGTGCACAAATGAATAAGCATCTTGGATACCAAAAAAGGTGGAGCAGAAAGAAACTGTCAGAGATGCGAAAACTCAATGATATAGATCCTGAAAAGTATAATCAATTAGTGGTTGATGATTCTCCTATCACCGAGCATGAATACAAAAGTGTTTACAGAGGTAAGGTTCAGAATCGACAGACTGACATACAGTATCAGCCTTATATTGCTTTGACAATAGAGACAAAACAGATTGAATTTGGCAGGTACACGCCATTTGATATAAATATAGAAAAATACCTTAATCGTATCAAGGAGAGAATAGGAACTGCTACGTTAAACGGACTGCGTCTTGGCGGTCAGGGAGAAGGCACCGGTACCGAAACCTTTCATCTGATAGACTCTTTGACTACTTTGATTCCGTATGCTAAAGATGACGCTGAAAAGCGTGATTTACTATTATTGCGTAGTATAGCTTATTCCTCTGCACAGAATATGCAGGATGCCATGCGAGATATAGATGAGGTATTGCTGACGGATGGTAATAATATAGTGGCATTATGGCAGAAAGCTGTTTGTCTGTCGATGATGGCAGAATATGAACAGAATAGCAAATCACCAAAGGAAATAGTGTTGCTTTCGTCAGGCATAAGTCGAGAATATGAACATCTGCGAAGTCTTTCTTCTGCTAATGCACTCGTATATTATAATGAGGGAACATATTATGCTCGTAAGGGAGAATATGCAAAATCAGTAGAGTGCTTGTCAGAAGCAATACGTATTGATGAGAGGTTGCCTTATGCTTACTACAATCGAGGGTTGGCATATTTGCATGAAGGCATGACAGAGAAAGCACGTATGGATTTGGGAAAAGCGGGAGAATATGGTTTGTATAGTGCTTATAGTATAATGAAGAATAACTTAAAGTAGCAAAATAATATGACAAGAATAATTTTGATAGCATTATTGTCTGTGGTAAGTATGGTGTCTGCTAAGGCAAAGAATGTAGGTGATATGCTGGTGTCTATGCCTGACTCTCTGTTGCCCTATGTAGCAACAGAACAATTAGTAGATCTTGTGAATATGAAACGTATTGACCCTGCTACTCCTGCGAGTTTGCAGTCTGTTTTTAAAACGGACATTGTGCTTGAAACTTTGTCTGATGATATGCTTAAGTTGCAGATGAGTAATGTGTGTTATGAGATTGGGCGATTGCCAATGGAAAACGATAGCGTTTTCTGTGTTCTTCGAACGATTCCGACCCCAGAGCAGGAAACAAATGTAATTTATGTAAACAAGGAATGGGAGAAAATCGGAGAACAAACATTTGGTGATATAAATCTTGTCAGCAAACCTGACACTATGGATTCCAAGGAGTATGACAGGCTTCTGTCATTGGTAGAATATCCGATAATAGAAGCCCACTTTTGTAAATCACCAAGTGAAATAATGATAAAGCAACATGTTCAGATGCTTGATAAAGCAGATAAAGAGAAATTTTTGCCTCTTTTAATGCAAAGAAAACTAAAATGGGACGGTGAAAGTTATAAATAATGTGAAAAAACTGTGATTTTGTTGTAAAATACTTGCAAAAGTGAAATGAAACATATAACTTTGTATCGTGTTTTTCATGGTATTAGATTATTAAGGTTAATAAAGATTGATTGTCGTGAGACAATCAATTTTTTTTTGTATATGATGATTTCTATAGATTGGTTTTTAGACATTCGTTTATATTTTTCTTTTATCATGTTATCTATACCTTAAGCAAAGTGTGATAATATATAGATTTGAGTGTGTATGATTTTCTGAAGGTAGTCGTATATGAAAGCTATTTTAATATTTTCTTTCTTGTTATTCTTGGTGATGTAGTTATATTTTCTTTTATTTACAAAGTCTTCGGTGTGTTTTTCCGAAAAGTAGTAATTTTGCATTTGAAAATCATACAGGAATTAAACTAAAAACATTATGACAGAACATCATCACGAACACCACCATCATACGATGGAGGAACAATTTGCCGAGGCTTTCTCGGGTAAAAAGAGCGATGAAGAGATTCTTGCGCATGAAGCGCACCATGCTCATCATCATGATCCTGAACATCCGCACGTGCATGGCGACACAAAGGACTACATGCAGGCTGTGAATGCTTACCGCAAGACTTTTCCCAATAAACAACAGCAGATAGAGCAGACGCCTGATCCCGCAGTTCGCGAGATGCTGCTTCATATGCAAGACATGGGGATAGAGACCGTTTTTGATCGTTTCGACAGTCAGCAGCCGCAATGTAATTTTGGAATTGCTGGCACTTGTTGTAAGAACTGCTTCATGGGACCGTGTCGCATTACGAAAAAATCTCCACGCGGTGTGTGCGGAGCCGATGCCGACCTCATAGCGGCACGCAATCTGTTGCGTCATCTTGCATCAGGCACGGCAAGTCACGGAGCGCGCGGACGCGCCAGTATGCTTGCTCTGAAATATGCTGCCGAGGGTAAGGCTCCAATAGAGATTGAAGGCGAGAAGAAAATACTCGCTGAAGCTAAGACATTTGGACTTGAAATCGAATGTAAAACTATAAAACAATTGGCTGGTGAGATAGCCGACATACTGCTTGAAGACCTCAGTCGTACCGTGCCAGATAAGCACAAGACTATATACACACATGCGCCAAAGGAGCGTATAGCTACATGGGAAAAAGCAGGCATCATCCCAGTGTCACCATATCATGAGGTGTTTGAGAGCCTGCATCGCACCACTACAGGTACTGACGGTGATTGGCGAAACGTGATGCAGCAGTTCTTGCGCACAGGTGTGAGTTTTGCCTGGACATCGTGTGCTGGCAGTGGTATAGCTATGGATTGTCTTTATGGTTTACCCCACCGCTCCACATCAAAAGTAAATCTTGGTGCGCTGAAGAAGGGATGGGTAAATATTGCAGTACATGGCCACTCGCCACTACTCGTACGCGAGATCGTAAGAATAGGTCAAAGTGAAGAACTCCAGCAGAAAGCACGTGAGGTGGGAGCCGAAGGCATACAGTTCTACGGTATCTGTTGCTCTGGACTGAGTGCAATGTATCGCTACGGAGGTGTTATACCGCTAAGCAATGCCGTGGGGTCGGAACTGGTGTTAGGCACTGGTGCTCTCGACCTGTGGGTAGCTGATGTACAAGATGTATTCCCTACTATAATGGATGTGGCACGCTGTTTCCGTACTGTGGTTGTTACAACCAGCGACTCTGCTCGTTTGCCTGGAGCAGAACACTATGGTTTTGATCATGAACACTCCAATATAGGGGATATAAAGAATATTGCAAAGAAGATAGTTCTCAGAGCTATAGAAGCCTTCAAAGACCGTCGTGATGTGCCAGTGAAGATACCGCAATATGAGGTTGAAGCTGAAATGGGATTCTCCGTGGAGTGGGCTAACCAACACTTTGAACGTGGATTACGCGACATTGCTGATGCTTTACGCGATGGAAAAATCAAGGGTATAGTAAATCTTGTAGGTTGTAACAACCCCAGACTCATCTATGAGAAACACATCATAGAGGCTGCCGAAGTGTTATTGAAAAACAACATACTGATTCTTACCAACGGTTGCGCTTCGTTCGCTTTGCTCAAAATGGGCTACTGCTCCAGCAAGGCTCTGAGCGTATGTGGTGACAAACTTAGGCAATTCTGTGAGGAACATGGTAATATACCTCCCGTATGGCATCTGGGCGAATGTCTGGACAATGCACGCGCCAGTGGTTTCTTCAATGGGATAAGTGGTGCTTTAGGCATAGCTATCAAAGACCTTCCCTATGCCTTTCTATCACCAGAATGGAGTAACGAAAAGGGTATCTGTGCTGCTTTAGCATTCCGCCTGCTTGGCATGAATTCCTACCATAGTGTGTATGCTCCAACACAAGGAGCACCAAAGGTACATGAGTTCATGGCTCACGGTACAAAACCAATATTGGGTAGTGAAATGATAGTAAACGTAGATACAAAAGCTTTGGTAGAGCAACTGGTCATAAATCTTGAAGAAAAACGTAAACAATTAAAATTTTTATAATTATGATAACAACATATTCACTTACATTAAAAGATACAAAAACTTATCTTTTTTCATCACTATTTATCTTAGGTAATATACTCCTGCCACAGATCTGTCATCTCATACCGCAAGGTGGACTGATATTCCTGCCAATTTACTTCTTTACACTCATAGGAGCATATCGCTATGGACTCATCGTGGGACTGTTTACGGCTATATTTTCTCCACTCGTTAATCATTTATTATTTGGTATGCCCCCTGTTGGCGCATTACCGGCCATACTTCTAAAGTCGGCATTGTTGGCCGTGACGGCAAGTTTCTTTGCAAAAAGACTCGATAGCAGAATGTTTTTAGGAGTGCTGCTGGCGGTGTTGAGCTATCAGTTGCTGGGCGGGCTTTACGAGTATTCCGTCAGTGGTCTGCAGTCTGCAACACAAGACTTCAGGCTTGGCTGGATAGGCATCATAATACAGATAGTATTTGGTTACAGACTACTTGCTTTCTTGCGTGATAACAATGTGTGAGATTAAAGATTTTTTCAACAGCAAAGCTGCCAGTTGGGATAGTGAGATTGTTATACATGCCGATAGGATAGAATATCTTATTTCTCTTCTCGATTTACAACCTTTTGACAGGGTACTCGATGTAGGGTGTGGCACAGGTGTACTGGAAGATTTCCTGCCTGATGATATTCGGCTTATGGCTATTGACTTTTCACAAGGAATGATTGACGAAGCACGCAGGAAACATCCGAATGTGAATTACGTGGTGGATGACTTTCTAACCATGAAAACATCTGCTATGTGCTATGACAAAATCATAATGCACAACGTCTTTCCACATTTCTTGCAGCCAGTGTTTGCAGTCAAGAAAGCATACGAGTTGCTTGCACCAAATGGAATATTATTGATTTGTCATAGCATAGGACGCTCCGTTATAAACCAGCGTCACTCTTCAATAAGCAATCGTCTGTCTGTCAGTCTGCCACTTGTAAAGGAACTGGCACAAGAGGTAGAGCATCATGGATTCAAAGTGCTGCAGGCAGAAGATGAAAATGACTACTATGCACTGAAAGTTCAAAAAACAATATAGCATTATGCGTAATAAACTAAACATAAGAGGACTATACATACTGCTGCTAATCATTATTACGTCATGCAGCCGAGGAGATGACAACACAATACGCATTGCCTACTTGCCCATCACACATGCCCTGCCATTGGCAGAAATGAGCGACGTTGAAGATGTGAAGGTGGAACTGGTGAAGTATGGGTCATGGCCAGAATTGCTCGATGCACTCAACACAGGGCGTGTTGACGGAGCGTCGGTACTGATAGAACTTGCTATGAAGGCTAAGTCGCAGGGTATAGGCCTGACCACGGTGGCATTGGGACATACTGACGGCAATGTCATAATAGTAACCAGCGAGGCGCAAAACATAGCCTCACTGAAAGGAAAAACATTTGCCATACCTCACAGAGCTTCGTCACATTACATCCTTCTACAGAAAGCCCTTGAGAAGGAAGGTCTCAGCGTCACTGATGTGAACATAGTGGAGATGTCACCGCCAGAGATGCCATCGGCGCTGTCAGGCGGTCAGATAAGTGGTTATTGCGTGGCAGAGCCATTCGGCGCGGTTGCAATAGTGAGCGGCAAGGGTAGGGTGCTCTATCGCAGTGAGGAACTATGGCCCCACAGCATCTGCTGTGGGTTGGTAATCAACAATCGTTCTTACAAAAAGAAACAACAGCAGATGGATCGCTTCATTGCTGAATACAAGGCGGCAGGCAAGCGGTTAGAAGACAAGTCACACGCTCTGCAGACAGCGAGGAAGATACTCGCACAGCCCGACGGCGTGCTGAAGCAGTCATTAGAATGGATAGACTACACCAACTTGCAGGTTACGCGTGAGGCTTACGTCATACTTGAAGAGGAAGTAAAGAAATATGGCATTATTGATAACCCACCAACTTATGAGGATTTTATAAAATGAAGTCACTGACATACACTACAGCATCTTTTCTCATCACCATACTGCTATGGCAAATGGCAATATGGACTGGCGACTATGAACCAGCGCTCTTTCCGTCACCGCTTGATGTGGCGGCAGCCTTTGGCGAGATATGTGGTGACGGCACATTGGTCGCAGGCATCAGTTCAAGTTTGTTTCGCTTTCTGATAGGCTATATCATATCGGTTGTGGCAGGTATCGCTTTGGGACTATTACTAGGTAGCATTAACATATTATTTCGACTGACGAACCCTTTGATTCAGATGATACGCCCTATAGCTCCAGTTGCATGGATGCCATTCATAGTTCTTATGATAGGTATAGGCGATGCTCCAGCTATAGTTATAATTTTTCTGGCAGGTTTCTTCCCCGTGCTATTAACCACTGCGCGTGGAGTGCATACGGTAGATGATACATACCTAAAGGTAGCTGCAAACTACGGAATGTCGCGATGGAAAACAGTGTTCCGTATAGTGTTACCAGCCATCTTTCCACAGATTGCAGGTTCATTACATATCGCACTCGGCTCAGCATGGATATTCCTCGTGTCGGGTGAGATGGTAGGCACACAGTCGGGATTGGGATATATGATTATAGATGCACGTAATAATCTGCGCATTGACATACTGCTATCTACTATGATTGTGATAGGTGCAATAGGTTTCTGTTTGGATTATCTCATTGGTAAATTTGAAAAAAGAGTATTAGCACACTATGGCATACATTGAAGTTAAAAACCTGCATAAAGATTTTGAGCGTCGTGGTGCAGGAGGCAAGAACGAGACAATTAACGTGCTTGACAATATTAGTTTTGAGATTAACCGCGGAGAGTTCGTGTGTCTGCTGGGATTCTCGGGATGTGGAAAATCTACATTACTCAATATTCTGGCTGGTTTTGAAAGGCCGACAAGCGGCATGGTAAGCATTGATGGCGTAGAGGTGAAAAAGCCATCACCGCATTACCTTACCATCTTCCAACACTATGGTTTGTTACCGTGGCGCAATGTGATAAAGAACGTAGAGTTTGGAATGGAAAATGCTGGTTTATCAGCAGAAGAACGTAAGCTTATCGCACAGGAGAATATAGAACTCGTTGGATTGGCAGGTTTGGAACAACAGTTTCCCTCACAACTCTCTGGTGGTCAGCAACAGCGCGTGGCAATAGCCAGAGCACTGGCATCCAATCCTGACGTGCTATTTATGGATGAACCTTTCGGAGCTCTTGACCCTATTACACGTAACAAATTGCAGGATGATATGCTTCGCATAGTTAAGCAAGAACAAAAGACTGTAATTTTCGTGACGCATGACATTGAAGAAGCTGTTTACCTGTCAGACCGTGTGATTGTGATGGCATCGAATCCTGGACGTATAGAGAAGATCTACGACGTAAAGATACAACGTCCGCGTGACCGCAATTCAAGTGGATTTGGACTATATCGCAAGGATATTTATAACAAACTCTTCTCCATAAAGGAAAACTATGCTGATTATATGATTTAAGGTGTTTATACCTTAATTGATGTGTTGGAAATCTACCGTGAATTATTCACGTTAGAATATTAGCTGTTGCGTATAAATGTATACTGCAGCAGATGTTTAATTCCTGATTTTACCTCTCGCAATACACATGTTGATTGTAATTGCGAGGGGCTTTTGTTTGATGCAAAGAAAAGAATTATTTTGAATAATCAAATATTTTTCGTAATTTTGCATACGTATATAAAAATTAAAGATTATATGATTAGAAAAATTATTGTAATAACATTATTCTTTTTTGTTTATAGTATATCTCTTTTTGCAGATAATGTTGTAAGTCTTGCAGGGCAGTGGCAACTTAGTTTAGGTACAAATAATAACTATAATGATGTGATAGAATTACCAGGAAGTATGCCAGAAAGACAGAAGGGTGATGATATCAGCGTTGATACCAAGTGGATAGGTGCACTTTATGACTCTTCCTACTTCCATAATCCGTATATGAAGAAATATCGCGTTGAAGGTAATGTGAAATTGCCTTTTTTTCTTACTCCGTGCAAGCATTATGTAGGCAAAGCATGGTACAGAAAGACTGTGAATATAGATAATGACGCAAACTATGAATTATTCATAGAACGTCCGCATATAGCAACGATGGTATGGGTCAATGGCATTCAGGTCGTATGTCATGATGGAAAGGCATCATCAGCGAAGGGGGTGCTCAATAGCCTTTCTGTGCCTCATCGTTGGGATTTGACTGGATATTTACACAAGGGCGAGAATGAAATAGAAATATGTGTTGATAATAACCCAGAGGTGGCGAAAGTAGGTAATGATTCTCATTCTGTGACAGACCAGACACAAGGTGATTGGAATGGAATGGTGGGTAGGATAGAATTAAGAACTAAACCTTTGATTCAATGTGTTAAGACTTATCCTGATATTGATAGGAAAGAGACAAAAGTTCTTGTTTGTTTTAATAAAAACATAGGCAACATAAAAAATGCAGATATAGAATTTATCGCAGAGTCTTTCAATACAGCAAAAAAACATGTTGTGACAGCTTTTTCGTCAGTGCCTGCGAGGGGTGACTCTTTATGGATAGTTCTGGAAATGGGTGACGAAATGTTGTTATGGGATGAGCATTGCCCACAGTTGTATCGTCTTGAGGTGATATGTAATGGCAATCGATATGAAACCTATTTCGGTATGCGTAAGGTTGAAATACGTAATAAAATGTTTTATGTTAATGGAAAAGAGACTATGTTGCGTGGTAATGTAGAGAATTGTACATTTCCTTTAACGGGTTATCCTCCAACAGATTTAGAATCATGGCTTAATATTTTTGAAACATATAAGAAGTGGGGAATAAACCATGTACGTTTCCATAGCTATTGCCCACCAGAAGCGGCTTTCCTGGCTGCGGATATTACGGGGTTGTACGTGCAGCCCGAAGGACCGTCATGGCCAAACCATGGAGTTAAATTGGGTAGGGGAGAGTACATAGATAAATACCTCTATGATGAAGCTGTTCGTATCTGTGATGAGTATGGTAACCACCCCTCATTTACATTTTTTGCTTTTGGAAATGAACCGGCTGGTAATTGGGTGCGTTGGAGTACTGATGCAGTTGCGAGTTTAAAAAAATATGATAATCGACATCTGAACTGTGGCTTCTCCGTTGGTGGCGGATGGGCATGGCAGCCAGGAAGTGACTATGCGGTAAAGGCAGGAGCACGTGGCTTGAATGAATGGACGCGTTCACAACCTGAGTCAATGGTGAATTTTGAAAAGCAGATAACTACCTACAATGGTAAAGATATGCCAGGTACTCCAATCACAATGCCATTTGTAACTCATGAAATGGGACAATGGTGTGCTTTTCCTAATTTTAATGAAATTCCAAAATATACTGGTGTAAATAAAGCCTATAATTTTGAGATATTCCGTGACCTTCTACGTGATAATGGTATGGAGTGTATGGCCGACAGTTTCCTTTATGCTTCAGGAAAACTGCAGACATTGTGCTACAAGTATGAAATGGAACGCATTATGCGTACACCTCGGTATGCAGGTTTTCAGGTTCTGTCACTTAATGATTATTCTGGTCAAGGTACTGCACTTGTAGGCGTAACCGATGTGTTCTATGGAGAGAAAGGGTATGTTAAACCACAGGAATGGCGTGAATTCTGTAGTGATATAGTGCCATTGTCTTCATTCCCGAAGTTTACTTATACTAATAACGAGGAGTTTGAAGCTGATGTCATGATAAATAATTATTCTGGCAAGACTTTGTGTAATGCTGACATTCGTTGGGAGGTAGCAAATGAAAATGACACCCTGGCCACAGGACGATTTGCATTAAAGGATATAGCAAATGCACAACTCATCCCCTTGGGACATGTTGGCGTTGAGCTTAATAAAGTGGAAAAGGCAGCAAAGTACACATTTACTGTTTACGTTAGTGGTACGGATGTTAGAAATCATTGGGATATCTGGGTTTATCCAAATGTGTCGTCGTCTGTAAATAAGCATAAAATAAAGAATATAAATACAGTATTAGGTAAAATAATTGATGATATTTATGTTACAGATACGCTTGATGTGAGGGCAGATAAAATACTGCATAAGGGTGGAAAGGTGCTGATATGTGCTGCAGGCAAAGTGAGTTATGGTAAAGAGGTTAAACAACAGTTTACTCCTGTATTTTGGAATACATCATGGTTTAAGATGCGTCCACCTCATACAACTGGTATATATGTGGATAAAGGACATCCAGTCTTTAAGCATTTCCCTACTGACTGTCATAGTGATATGCAGTGGTGGGAGCTTGTAAATAAGACTCAGGTTATGCAGTTTACGGATTTTCCAAAAGATTTTCAGCCTACGGTTCAGAGTATTGATACGTGGTTCGTAAGTCGTAAAATAGGAATGTTATTTGAGGCAAAGATAGGCAATGGAAAATTGATGATGACATCAATGGATATCATTAATAATACAGAAAAGCGAATAGTTGCACAACAGCTGTTTTATTCTATACTGGAATATATGAAGTCTGAAGACTTCAAGCCTACGTGGCAGATTGACAGGAAACTCGTTTCTGATTTGTTTACCAAAGTTGCTGGTGATGTGGATATGTACACAAATGACTCTCCTGATGAATTGAAACCAGCCTTAAAATAGTCGGTATAATGGCTTGTTATAAGTGTTTATTATTCACCTTGTAGTTTTTTTCTGTAAAAATTATGAAATAAGCTTAATATAATGTTGAACTTTCTCTATAATTAGTTGTTCTTGGTTTTATTTTCTAATTATTTCAAGATGTTTGGTAGATATTTCTAAAAGCAGTAACTTTGCACTCAGAAAACAAACATAAAACTTTTAAATAATAATAGAAAATCGTTTGATAAAAACAAGATTATTAACTAAATAAAAGAAAGGAATTAAAAACATGAGCACACAGAATCAGAAATTACATGTAGAAACGCTTGCCCTTCACGTAGGACAGGAAGTAGCTGATCCAGCAACCGACTCACGCGCAGTGCCTATATATCAGACCACTTCGTATGTATTCCATAACTCACAGCATGCTGCTGACCGTTTCGGACTTCGTGATGCCGGCAATATCTACGGACGTCTGACAAATTCCACACAAGGAGTGTTTGAAGATCGTGTAGCGGCACTTGAAGGTGGTGTAGCAGGTTTGGCAGTAGCCAGTGGCGCAGCAGCTATAACATACGCTCTGCAGAATATAGCAACTGCTGGTGATCATATTGTTGCTGCCGATAATCTTTATGGTGGTTCGTTTAATCTCATTACTCATACATTGGCTACGCAAGGTATCAGCAATACCATCGTAAATGTGAACAACCTTGAAGCACTTGAAGCAGCAATACAGCCTAATACCAAAGTGGTTTATGCAGAAACGTTTGGCAATCCTAACTCTGATGTGACCAACCTTGAGGCTATTGCAGAGGTTGCACATAAACATAATGTAGTATTCATAGTGGATAATACTTTTGCACCAATCCTCATTCGTCCGCTTGAGCATGGAGCTGACATAGTAGTCCATTCGGCTACCAAGTTTATTGGCGGTCATGGTTCAAGCCTTGGAGGCGTGATAGTAGATGGAGGTAAGTTTGACTGGAAGGCAAATGCCGAAAAGTATCCTACCATTGCAAAGCCTGATCCATCATATCATGGTGCTGTATTCGCAGATGTAGCTGGAGCTGCAGCATTCGTGACACGTATTCGTGCCGTTATCCTGCGTGATACTGGTGCAACAATTTCTCCATTTAACGCATGGATATTGTTGCAGGGTGTAGAGACTTTACCATTACGCATTGAGCGTCATGTATCAAATGCCCTTAAGGTAGTAGAGTATCTTGAAAAGCATCCCAAGGTGAAGAGCGTGTCACATCCATCACTTGCATCTCACAAGGATAATGCTCTGTATAAAAAATATTTCCCTAATGGTGCAGGCTCAATCTTTACGTTTGAGATTGATGGCACGCAGGAGGATGCATGGAAGTTTATCGACTCGCTGAAGATTTTCTCTTTGCTTGCTAACGTGGCAGATGTAAAGTCTCTTGTGATACACCCATATACCACTACCCATTCTCAGATGAGTCCAGCGGAGTTGGCAGAGCAAAATATTACTCCTTCGACTGTGCGTTTGTCTATAGGCGTGGAGAATATCAGTGACATCCTTGCCGACATAGAGCAGGCTTTTGAAAAAGTAGGATAAAAATAAACACATAAAATCAAGAAAGGAATTAAAGTTATGGCAATTGCAAAATCTCTTACAGAGCTTGTAGGCAACACTCCGTTGCTTGAGCTTGGAAAGTTTTCAAAATCTAAGGGAGTAGATACTCCAGTTGTAGCAAAGGTAGAGTTCTTTAACCCTGGAGGTTCTGTCAAAGATCGTATCGCACTGGCGATGGTTGAGGATGCAGAAAAGAAGGGCCTCCTCAAACCAGGTGCAACAATTATCGAGCCCACATCAGGCAATACTGGCGTAGGTTTAGCACTTGTAAGTGCAGTAAAGGGTTATCACCTAATACTGACAATGCCTGAAACAATGTCTGTTGAGCGTCGTAATCTTGTTAAAGCATATGGTGCAGAGGTGCGTCTCACTTCTGGTAAGGACGGCATGAAGGGGGCAATCAAAGCTGCAGAAGACCTGCGTGATTCTATTCCTGACAGCATTATACTGCAGCAGTTTGAGAATGAAGCAAACCCAGCGAAGCACTATGCTACGACCGGTCCTGAGATTTGGGAACAGACCGATGGTAAGGTTGATATCTTTGTGGCTGGTGTGGGCACTGGTGGAACAGTGTCTGGAGTAGGTAAATATCTGAAGGAGCAGAATCCTGGTGTAAAGGTTTATGCGGTAGAGCCTTCTTCTTCTGCTGTACTTAATGGCAAACCAAGTGGACCACATAAGATTCAGGGTATCGGCGCAGGCTTTGTGCCAAAAACCTATAGCAGCGATGTAATTGACGAAGTTATTGATGTTGATAATGATGATGCCATTCGTACAGGTCGTGAGTTGGCACAGCAAGAAGGTCTGCTCGTTGGAATCTCAGCAGGAGCTGCAGCATTCGCAGCGATAGAACTTGCAAAGCGTCCAGAGAATAATGGTAAAAAGATTGTAGTTCTCCTGCCCGACACTGGCGAACGCTATCTCTCTACTGTGCTCTATGCTTTTGATGAGTACCCACTATAATGATAGAATGTATTGAATAAGGAGATGTAAAGTATGGTTACCATTGAGAAGTATATGCTTCTGGAATGGTAATCATATTTCTTCTTTATGGTGTATAATACATTATACGCTAATATGATAATGGGGAGGGAAAATAAAAAAACGCCCTGCGAGTTTCACAACCAGCAGGACGCGCAAAAAAATATATCTACTAACCTAAACAATATCCTTTTTGAAAACTATTTTCTTCCTTATTCTTTTGTGATTATTGTAGTTCTGAGTTTTATGACCGTCCTTGTGGGGGTAGGTATAGGCACCTGATGTGGTAACCTTCCCTTGCCCTCGTGGACTGTTGTCATTTCTTTGTGTTACCCTTTTTTTGAAAACAATCTGTTCTTACCTTAATCGTCTCACGACGTCTGCTAACCCTAAAGCAGATTTTAAACTACTAACCTAAATAATCTTTGCTTTTTCTTTTTGACAATGCAAAGTTACTAACTTTTTTCTGTGTGCGCACACAATTTTCAATAAATCTTCGTTTGTCTGCAAAATAATTGATTATTATCAACGGTTGTGTGCGTACACAATGCTAAAAACCGAATAATTGTATTGGTTATATGTGAATTTGTGTTAGCATTCGTTTTTTACTATTGCTTTCCAATAAAACTTGAATTCTCTCGCGTACCCTCATGAGAAAAAATTCCGCCAAAACTTGCTATTGTTTAAGATTATTTTGTAACTTTGCCATGTCGTTCAATGATTTTTCTGGATTTTCTTTGCAGCACGAATTTAAGTGAAATTATTGACATGGCAAAAAAACAAGCAACTTTTTGTTGCTCAGGAAATTTAAAAAATATTTCAAATTAAACGTTCGAAATTAAGGAAATACTGTATGATAAAGCATTTATATAAACTCATAGCCGTTGTTGCAATAGTTGGATTAACTTTTTCTTGTTCAAGTCCCAAGAGAACTGATAAGTCAGGAAAACCTTGCATCACCTGACAATGCATCTTCAGCACCTGCTAACGGTTGAGTAGGGGTCACTACACGCCCTAATATCATGCACAGAACCTACGTCATCATGCAATACAATAATTATAAAAATAATTATGCACACCTACTTATGTAACAGAAAAATGATGGCGTATCAAACATCGAGTTTGATACGCCATCATATCATCTTATTGGAAAATGTGTTTATTTGATTACACCCTGTTCCTTAAAGATGCCTTTAAGGATTTCTACAGAACGGTCAACTTGTTCTTTGGTGTGCGTAGCCATAAGTGCATAGCGTACCAAAGTGTCAGTAGGAGCGCATGCCGGTGGAACGACAGGGTTGATGAATACACCACGCTCAAAGGCCAGTGACGTTATAAGGAATGTCTTGTCAACGTCGCGGATGTATAGAGGAATGATAGGTGACTCTGTGTCGCCAATCTCAAATCCTTCATCCTTAAAACGTTTAAGTGCATAGTTGGTCACATCCCACAATTTCTTAATAATCTCTGGCTCCGTTTTCAGTATATCAAGTGCTTTCTGTGCTGCAGCGGTGGCGGCAGGAGTATTTGATGCAGAGAATATATAGGTACGCGCAGAATGGCGCAGGAAGTTAATCGTATCCCAATCGCCTGCTATGAAGCCACCTATTGAAGCGAGTGATTTTGAGAAAGTACCCATGATAAGGTCAACTTCATCAGTAAGTCCAAAATAATCACACACTCCACGCCCGTGGTCACCGAATACTCCCAGACCGTGAGCTTCGTCAACCATTATAGAGCAGTTGTACTTATGCTTTAATTCTACAATCTCAGGAAGTTTTGCCAAGTCGCCTTCCATGGAGAATACTCCATCAACGACGATAAGCTTTACGGCTTCCTTAGGAAGTTTCTTAAGTATATTCTCAAGGTCTTCCATGTCATTATGCTTGTATTTCAGCTGCTTGGCGAATGACAATCTACGTCCGTCAACGATAGATGCATGGTCACGATCATCGCAGATGATGTAATCTTCACGACCGCATACCATAGCTATGACACCTGCATTTACAGAGAATCCTGTAGAAAAACAAAGTGCTTCGTCTTTATGTACGAAGTCTGCAAGGTCTTTTTCTAATTTTACGTGTATATCAAGTGTACCATTTAGGAAACGACTGCCAGCACATCCTGTGCCGTATTTGTCTATAGCTTCCTTTGCTGCTTCGCATATTCTGATGTCGCCGACCAGTCCTGTGTAGGCATTGGAACCAAACATGAGAACTTTATGACCACCCATCTCAACCTCTGTACCTTGTTTGCCAGTGATTTCACGGAAATATGGATAAACACCTGCTTCCATGAATTTCTGTGGCAAACGGTAAGATTTAAATTTTTCAGCTAACTGTCCCATTTATAATATATGTTATCTTTGTATTTTCAATTTGCAAAATTACTAAAAAATACTGAATTACAACAATTTTTTATAAAGAAAATGATTGTTTGCTGTAAAATAGAATAATTGTGCGTATATAAACAGAGTATTTTTAGTAACTTTGCACTCGCAGTCAAAAGATTATTTTGATAATGAAGAAAAAAATCACTTTCATTATAAATCCAACGTCTGGCACTACAAATAAGGATGTTATGCCTCAGCTTATCGACAGACATGTTGATAAGGAGAAATATGATATTGATATAGTTTTTACTGAATATGCTGGCCATGCTTCAGAAATAGCTTCGGAGTGTGCGCAGCATAAGGTGTTTATGGCTGTTGCCGTAGGCGGAGACGGCACAGTGAATGAGGTGGCGAAGTCATTGAGGGAAAGTAACACAGCGCTTGGAATCATTCCATGCGGTTCTGGCAATGGGTTGGCACGTCATTTGATGTTGCCAATGAATATAAAGGGCGCATTGGACATTATAAATACGGCCATTATACATAACTTAGACTATGGTATTATCAACGGGCATCCTTTCTTTTGTACTTGTGGTATGGGCTTTGATGCGTTTATATCGCAGAAGTTTGCCGTAGCAGGTAAGAGGGGGCCGCTGACGTATATAGAGAATGTGTTGAAAGAGGGACTGAAATATGAACCTGAGACTTATGAGTTGACCCTTGATGATAATGTGTCGGAACCTCATAAGGCATTCCTTATTTCTATTGCTAATGCCTCGCAATATGGTAATGATGCCTATATAGCGCCTCAGGCTTCTATGCGTGATGGTTTTCTGGATGTAGTAATCATGGAGCCGTTTGATTTGCTGGAAGCTCCTCAGGTAGGCATAGACCTTATGAATAAGACATTGAATAAGTCATCAAAGATAAAGTGTTTCAAAGCAAAGAATATTGAGATAAAGCGCAGTAAGCCTGGTGTGATACACTATGATGGGGATCCAATAGTAGAAGGACAGAACCTGCATGTGGAATTGAGGCATGAAGCAATAAAAGTGGTTATAAATCCATATGCTGATAAGAAAAGAAGGCAACCAAATATGGTTCAGACTGCTTTCAATACTTTCTTTAATGAAATAAACGCCATGCGTAATGAAGTAGTGGAAGAAGTAATTCATCCTATGAAAAGAGTGAAGACTATCAACAGCTACGTTCAAAGCAAATTGGGGTAATCGCGTCGTTTTTATTGGAAAACGTTTTATAAGATGTAATTGCAATGCTTTTACAACATAAAAGCATTGCAATTACAGTGTAAAAGCTATCATATTATAGTGTAATCGGATTGCTTTTACAGCGTAATGTGTTTCTCAACATTTTTTCAAAGTTGAGACAGACGTATGCGCTTTCATTGTAGAGTTAAAGAACAAACAAGTGGCAAAGTAGATACTTTGCCACTTGTTTGTTTAATTCGCGTGTTGTTTACAATTCGTCGTCGGAGAGTGAGAATGTATTTCCCTTGCTCATGTCTCCTGTGGTAAGACCAAGTTTCAGCCACTTCATTCTTTGTTTTGAAGTACCATGAGTAAATGACTCTGGTTGTGAATAGCCTTGCGCTTTCTCCTGCAGATAGTTATCACCGATTACCTGTGCGCAATTGATAGCCTCTTCGATGTCACCGTCTTCGATAGAAGAGAACATTTTGTTGTCATGGTATGCCCATACACCAGCATAGAAATCAGCAAGAAGTTCCAGACGCACGCTAATTCTGTTAGCATCGGTCTTTGACACTTGATTCATCTGTGCGTGTGCTTTGGAAAGTGTGCCGAGAAGATATTCCACATGGTGTCCAACTTCGTGAGCAATGACATAGGCATATGCGAAGTCACCATCGGCACCGAGTTGCTTTTTCATTGACGAAAAGAATGACAAGTCAATATAAAGGCATTGGTCTCCAGAGCAATAGAAAGGTCCCATTGATGCTGAGCCGTTGCCGCAGGCAGTCTTTACGCCTCCGGTATATAATACCATGCGTGGGGGGACGTATTCACGTCCCATGCTCTTAAAAACCTCAGTCCATACGTCCTCTGTTCCTGCGAGAACCTGACGTGAGAACTTGGCCAATTCCTCTTCTTCTGCAGTGAACTCTCTGTTGCCTTCAGTTTGAGTGCTTACCTGTTGTTCAGCTACAGATTGTATTGCATCAAGTGGATTTCCACCCATAACCCAGGTTACGAGTGCGGCTATGATAATGCCACCAATTCCGATGCCTCCAATTCCTGCTGACGACATACCGCGGCGGTCGTCAACATTGCTGCTTTCGCGTCTTCCTGTTAGTTTCATGTTGTTTCTTATTTTTAAGTGATTTGTAAATGTTATTAGAAAGGATAACCTATTGCAAAGTTTAATACTTGTGACTTGTGGAATTTCGTGCAATTAAAAAATCCCGAATTATATGGATTATGAATGGCAAAGCCCCAATCCAGTCTTAATACGAAGAAGTCAAGGTCATATCTTAAGCCGATTCCTGCGTCAATACCTATATCTTTTTTTGCTGGGTCACCATATCCAGCCTCTTTGTATTCATCACGTACACTATGGCGAAGACACCATACGTTGCCCATGTCAACAAACAGCGCACCATACAAAGAACCAAATAAATGAGGACGATACTCCATATTAAGTACCAGTTTTGAATCACCAGTATGAAGAAGGTATGCCATGTTGGTTTCTGTAAAATGCACCTCGCCTGGCCCTATGCTGCGCATTGAAAAACCACGTAAGTCATTAGCACCGCCAATGTAGAATTGTTCAGAGAATGGTGCGGTAGTGTTATTGCCGTAGGCAGATAGTATGCCTGCGTATAGGTGCATTACGAAACTGCTTTTATCGCTGATAGACCAAGTCTTGCGAAATTCGGTTTCAAATTTCACAAATTGAGAGAATGGTGTTGATAAAATCGTCTTCCCTTTTTCGTTAAACTTCTTTCCTGTAAACAAAGAACTACATACCCCGGTGATATTTCCAGCCTCTGATGCTGTGAATTGCCAGTATATAGGACTTAAAGTGTTTTTAGGTGAACTGTAAATGTAGGTATATCTGATTTTTGGCGTCAGTTCATCTTTAAGAGCTACCAAAGCTGTTGCAGAATTTTGTATTTTGTTTATATATGCGTCAGATATGTTAGTTGTACGCCCGAAGGTTACTACCAATGGAGATAATTTATGCACGGAACACTCTGAAGGCTGAAATACATAAGTATATTCGCCAGAAAGTATTTCGCGATTGAAGAAACTTGCACGTCTTATCAGTTCGCCAGACAGATTTATCAAGGTAGAAGGTGTAGTGTACCAACGACGGCGCTTCTTAAGTAGTTTGGGAAGTAAAAGACGGGGAAGGGTAAGTGTGGCATTTAATGAGAAATCATAAGAATTTCCCATGTCTTGCTCGCCTCCCACTTGAAACTCATAGTTTGCACCAACATTAATGTTTAGTATTTCTCCTCCTCGGAATGTATTTCGTTTTGTCAATCCTATATTTATGCCTGGGCCTAATCTGCCAGAAGTCTTTCCCATGGCATCCGCCTCAAAAACGAAATCGTAAGGTTTGTCTAATATTGCATTTATCGTCATGTCAAGTATGCCCGCACCAGCTCTCACTTCACCGTCTTTATCAGCTATAGTGTCAGGTACTTCTGCATAGGTGCTGTCTGCCAGTATTCTTGGTGCGAATGTTATGTCAACAGATGAGAAAACACCTTTTGAGGTGAGATTATTTAATGATTCAGAGTAACTGTCTTGTGAGAACAACATACCAGGACGCAGTTTCGTATCTGCAAGAATAACGCGTGGGCGTATTGGTGGGCGTGCACCATTAAAACGTATGTTCAGGAAACGGCGTTGAACGCTGTCTGTCATTTGTTCGCGATAATCACGTTTTACTTGGACTGTCGTTGAGCCTATCACCCATTTCTTCATAGTCTTTTGAGGCAGGGAGTCAACAAGATGTGCTTGTAGTTGCACTTTCCCTGGTACCATTACTGTATCTGCAAAGTATGTGATGAAAGAGGGCTGAAAGTAGTAATATCCTTTATTTCTCAGTATGTTGTAGATCCTAATTCTTTCATTGTCAAGTGTGGCAACGGAAAAAGGATCACCCCGATGTAATAATGATTCAGAACCTATGACTTTTTTGTAACTGTCAAGTGTAAAGTTGGTATAACTTATGGAATCAAGCGTGTACAAATCACCGAAATCTACATGATACTTTATTTTTGCAGTTCGTGCACGTGCAATGGTGTCTTTCTTCGTGGTTTTATGTTTACCAAGGAAGGTCTCGTATGTTACTTTTCCATTGAAATATCCATTGTTTTGGAGAACCGTCTCTGCAACCTGTGCTCTCAGTTCTGGGTTTACATTACTTAATAATACTGGTGCTTTTCCAAAAGAATTAACAAACCACTTTGCCACAGCCCCCTTGCTTTCAGAAAATGCATTCCATATCCAAAGACCATAAGGAAAGGGTGTTCTATAGTAGCTTGAGCCAAAAAGAGCTCCATTAGGTGCTGTCGCAATGGCAGCCTCTATTTCTTCTGTTACGTTGCTTTGGTGTGTATTTCTTTCATAGTTGAAATAATCTGTTGACATGAGACCTGTATACAACACTTCGTCATTATCTAATGAAGATGTTGTAGAACAGGCCGTTAAGGTTGATATTAACGCAGTAAGTATGATTATGTATATAGAATATACTTTCATCTATTTTCTGTTTTGAATAGTGGTGTCTTTCTTTTCCATACGCAGTGAATTCTGAGTTGCAGATGATGGTGCGGATGGAGTGCTACGGAATAAGTCGCTCAGTCGCTGTAGCTTCTTTTTATACATATAACCAGCTCCATATTGTCCTACATATCCCTCGAGGTAGTCATACACAGAGCGTTTGTAGAATAGATTCATATACTGGTTTGAGGTCTCTGAGAACCTATATTGTGCTTCTACATTATCAAAGAAAGATTTATTTTGTCCTGACACGTCAGGCCCAGATGATATCTTACCGCCTACAGATATTGCAAGTTTGTTATTCCAAAAACGTTTTGCGAACTTAAATGTGTAGTCAGTATGTATTGTACCGTCTTCTTCTGTTGAATTATCCATACCAAACGATAAATCTAAAGATTTTAGAGCATTTCCTGCTATTTGGTTAATTTCAGATTGCAGGAAAGAGTTTAATGCAGAGTTCATGGAAAAGTTAGAAGTATTACCATCTGCAAGATACATACCTGTTGTCAGCATGGTAACTGCTATCTTTCCTCTTTCTTCTGCTGACATCATTGCCAGTTGGTCATTTATTGTCTGTTCTTCTGGGGCATCAATAATAAACTGCAACCCCATGTCATTCAGTGTTTTTGTAAGTATTACTCCACAGTCGAAAGCTATCAGACGATTTACTCCGTCAATATTGCATGAAGCTTTTGTACGCTCGGTAGCTGTAATATTAAGACGAGGATTCATAACATCGCCAGTAAACTCTATATATGAGTCAGGTGATATGGTGAACGTCTTTAGAGGAATGATGGGTAATGAATACTTCATTTCGCCTTCGTGTATAGTATATCTTCCTCGTAAATTCATATTCTCGTTTGAATATTTTAAACGCAGGTCTCCACCTCCAATAAGGTCGAGATAGTTGGAGTGATCAGTATTAAGCCAGCATTTTATGTGTGCCCCTTCGTTTACAGTAATGGATAAATCTACGTTAATACCTTCTATTGTCGGTCTTACCGCTATATTCTGTTCGTTAGAGGAGAAATCTACAAAAGTAACTAATTCCTTTAGTCTATTGTCTGTAGTAATAGGCGAATCGCGCAGAATGTAATATAAATTCGTGGAGGATAAGACATCGAGTTTGCCTCTTACGCTTAGTTTGTCTAATTCACCACGGATGAAGCAATAGAAGTTTACGAAAGCCTTGCCGTACGCTTCTGAATTACGATTCTCTTTAGCATCGATAATCATGAAGTTCTCGGCTTTCATCCTTAGGTCCAGCTTTATATGCTTTGTATCAGCGAAATCCAATTCTCCTTGTGCTATCAGAGGTTCGTCATTTGAAGCGTACATTTGGAAATTCTCAAATAGAAGTTTAGAATTCTGTATGCGTATAGGGTCGTCGTCAAAGCGCATCCTTACACCATAAGGAATACTGATAAGACTTGCAGATTCAAGGAAGAGTTCTCCATTCACGTCAGGTTTTGCAGTCGTGCCACTTATTGCAAGTTCTCCTTCTGCGGTTCCTTCCAAACCTATTATCTTATCGGGAACAAAACCGTTGACCATATTTAGTGGGAATTGTGCCAGATTTATTTTTGCATCTATAATGTCTGTGTTAAAATTGTATGAACCTGTAAGTGTACCAATCTCATTATCGTCTAATAATATTTGTCCGTCAACATAATGTGAACCGTCCTCTTTTGGCATGTAAACTAATTGTGTGCCAATGTTGCCTATGTTACTACCTTCATATATCATGTCTTTAACATTGACCTCACTTGATATAGAGAAAGATTCGTCGTTTTGTTGTATGAAATGGAAATCTCCGTCCATAATGCCTTCTGCATTAGGCGCGTAAGGTATTGAAGAAAGTAAACGACCGATATTCAAGTGGTTTAGTGAAAGAGTAATGTCTTGTTTTGCGTCACTATCTTCGTTGGTGCTGTATATTTGTATGCCTGTACCATCAGCAGCACGCATTTTTACATTGGCAAAAATTCTTTGTCCTTTTCCTAAAAGCACGTAGTTGTCATCATTCAATTCGAATTTCTCGTATGCTATAATAGGATTTCTTGGCGTCAGATGAAATCTTATTCCTTCTTCTACCATTGTAGCCTCAGCACCTACTTTAAGTCCTAATTGATTGTTATTGTCAAAGAGTGTACCATTGAGTGTGATGCCATGTTCCAATACGTTACCAGAGACGAAGGCTTCAAATACATAATCGTTAGGTTCTGTATTCTTTATATGTGCTTCGTACGATATGTCCAACGGGTCGTTGGTACTTTTTACGTCCACGGATATCGTGTCTAATTGGTAGCCTGCTGTTTTTAGTCCGTTGATACTTATATTTCCATTGATGCCATTTTCGCGTGAAGTGTTGATGTTAGCATGAATTTCATTAAAGTCTATATCGATGTATTTAACTGAGTTGTATATAGGATTTGATTGACCACAATGTAGGTATAATGACATTTTGGGCAAGGCCGTACGTAAGTCTTCTTGATTAAATGTGCGTTCATTCAGTTGTTTGGTAAGTGTGGCTGTTATGCGGTCGGAACATCCAAGTAGCCATTTGTATCCGCCTTGTGAATGTAGTCGGGTCTCAAAATCACCACAATATAGGTGAGCAGATGTGGTGTCTTTTCGAGTAAATACGTCAAGTATAATGTCATCAAGTGGGTGAGTGCCCGTAGAATCAGTTATACGAATATCGCTTATTATAGCGTTTGCTTTGTAGAATTGGTCTCCATCGGTTTCTAAATCAACATGCCCGCATAATGCAAAGTTTAATGGGATGTCAACTATGCCAAGTCTTTTTAGATCAATGTTTGTTACATCTGTTGCTATCGTTGCCTTGATATTCTTAGAGTTAAGTAATGCTGATAGGTTTAAGTCACCTTTTATCAAATTGTTGTCAGAATTCAGACGTACGTCAGCTAATCCGTTATGGATTTTTAGCTTCGTGTTTATGTTTCTAAAAGAATACTTGTCATATTGTAGATGCGCTATGTTTGCGGTAGCATTACAATGTGTGCTTTTGTCATTGATGTCAAATCCTTTGCCTGTGGCTCTTACAGAGCCAGAGAAACTGCCGAGCCCCATGCCTTTTATAAAGTGATTTAGCATCAGATTTTTTGCTTTGATATCAGCATTGTAGGATTTTTGTGCTATGTTCACCTGCACTTTGGAGTAGAGGGTGCCTTTACTTTCGTTTGCTTTTATGTTTACATCATAATTTGCACCGTTGGCTTCAATGTTGCACGAAGCCTTCATACTTGGTAAGTTTATTATTTTAGAGGTTTCTTTGTCAAGTAATTCTTTTATGAATGACAAATTGTATGCAGATATATCAGTATGTATAGATGCTTGGAAATCTTTAGAGTATGGTGATTCGGCTAATTTCATAAATCCGCTTATGCGACCATTAGCATCAATGGCAGCGACTGTAGGGATTTCTATCGACATTTTCTGGACTGCTATCATGTTCATGCTTCCAGAAAATATTCCATTTATATTTAAAGGATATGGCGGCCATGTCTTCTTTATTTGTTGTGGTATGGCATCCCCTGCAAGTAGCATGATGTCAGCCCTGCTAAGCGAAGCATCAATGTTACCGTTAATCTTTCCGTCATTGTTACCTTCAAACAGACTAATCTCAATATCTGCATTGTATGCCACTTTGCTGGAAGGTGTCGCGAGGTTGCCCACGAGGCAGAGACGCGTGGAGTCAAGTTTGATATCGGCACGCATGGATTTTAATTCAAATCCACATTGCTCCTTTATGCGACAATCTTTCACAGAAAGGAATATATCAGGTTGACAGTATTTTATAGAGTCAGTTTCTAATTTCGAAATGTCAAAAGCAAGATGATTGATATCTATACCATTTGTGTTTCGCTTTTCGTATATATTGTTGTAAGTTAGGAGAGAATTCTTTACTGATAGCTTGCTTACATTGTATTCTGATTTTTCAAGGTTCAATTTGATATTTTCAGCATTTAAACTTCCTATTTGTGCTCCGATTTGCAGAGTGTCGCCAGGCATGTGTAGCAGTACGTCAGAGTTTGTTATTGCCAGTTGACAGGCTTTGATTTTCCACTTGTTTTCTGTTGTAGTAGTGTCTTCGATTACTGTGTCTCGCAGCGCTACGTCAAGGTGAGCTCCGTCCATGAATATGTTTGCCATGTCAACGTCTGATAGACTTAGGTTTACCCTTCCTGCTGGTTCTGCACCAATTAGGCCAAGATGCTTTACGGTGCCTTTTACTCTTGCTTCGGGTATGATGTCAACGGTATTCATTATGACATCTGACAACTCCAACTTGCAGATATTTACATTCTTATAAAGTAAGGGCAGAAACTCTATATTCACGATAGCTTTATCTACAGAAAGCACAGTGTCGTTAGAAGTCATGGCGAAGGTAGGCTTAAGGCACTTAATACCTTCGACAGAAAGATTTAGTGGAAATGTAAGGGAAACTCTGCGAACACTGACATCCATGTCAGTTTGCTCTGAGATATAGTCACTCACTACTTGCACTACCCAGTTCTGCACAGGAGGCAGATATAGAGCAGCGACTGACAGAAACAGTATCACGAGTGGACTGAGTAAGGCCAGTATTGTGTATTTCAGTATTTTTTTCTTGACTGAGTTCACAGTCGTTAATGCTTGATATTTCGTGCAAAGATACAAAAAAACATCTGTACTACCAAATAATGAGTTGAAAAACTTAAATATACTAATTAAAGATTTATATAAATGAGAAATAATAATATTTTTTTCGTAACTTTGCCTATAATGAAGAATAGATTTGATTTTATTTTATTATCTTTGTCTTATTTGTTGGCTGTGTGTACTTTCATTTCGTGTGATGGAACGAAACACTTGGCTGACGATGAATTATTACTTGTTTCAAACCAAATCACTACAGAAGGTAATCAGATTGAAGTGAATGGATTGCAGGACTATATTATACAAAAGCCTAATACTAAATGGTTTTCTACTTTAAAGGTTCCATTGGGTATATATTCATTGTCTGGACGTGATACTACAAAGTTCTTTAATAGACTTATGAGGAAGTGGGGCGAGAAGCCTGTGGCTTTGGATTCTGCTCTTACTTTATCTTCTACTGAGAACTTGAGAAATGTGGTAATGGCACGTGGATTCCTTGATGCACATGTAGATGTAACACAGAACGTGAAGAATAGGAGAGTAAAACAAGAATACAGGATATTTCCCGATAGTATATACCGAATTAACGATATCTCTTATTACATTGCAGACAAATCGATTGATTCGTTACTAAAATCGAATGGAGTTTTTCTCAATAATAGTTTACAACGAGGCGACGTGTTTTCTATTATCTCGCTACAAGAAGAAAGACGTCAGGTAAGTAATTGGCTCAACAATAATGGATATAGATATTTCAATAAAGAGATGATAACGTATGATGCAGACACAAGTCGTACAGAGCATATTGTGAACCTGCGTATGAATATTGGATTGTTCAGACGTAGTAGAAATGAAATGTTGCGCAATCATCCGAGGTTTAAGATTAGGAATATATCGTATGTTACACCCGAGGGCACAATACCTGACATCCGATATAAGACGCTTGATGCGAATACTGTGTTTCAAAGCGGAGATTTGTATAGTGAGAAAGATGTACAAAAGACGTATAATAAGTTTGCAAGACTACAATATATAAAATCAACGAATGTGACGTTTCAAGAGATTGACGACACATTGTCAGAAACAGATGATAAATATCTGGATGCTACGGTGGTTATTTCTAAACGAAAAAAACACAGCATACAGATACAGCCCGAAGGTACAAATACGGCGGGAGACCTAGGGGCTGCAATACTTGTAACATACGATAACCGCAATGTGTTCCGTGGATGTGAGATGTTTTCATTACAAGCGCGCGCAGCTTTTGAGGCCATAAGAGGACTTGAAGGATATTCGGATAACAACTATGAGGAGTATGGCATAGAAACTAAGCTGACGTTTCCCATGCTTGTGGTGCCTGGAATATCAAGGAGTTATCACCGACGTCATACTACAACGACTGACTTGGTAATAAGTTATAATCTACAGAACCGACCAGAATTCCATCGCAGAGTAATGCGAGGAGCATGGAGATATAATTGGAATAATTCTTCTGGTAAGGTAAGTCATAAACTTGAAGCGATAGACCTAAACTTTGTTTCAATGCCGTGGATATCTGCTACTTTTAAGCATGATTATCTGGAGTCAAGCGACACACGCAATGCTATCTTGAAATATAGTTATGAGAATCTGCTTATAATGAAAACGGGTTATAGTATAAGTTACAATGACGGTGTCAACTCGGTGAAAGCCAGTGTTGAGACTGCAGGTAATTTGTTGAATACCCTTGGTGGAATGTTCAGGTTTCCTACTGACGAGGAAGGAAAACGCAAGGTCGCAGGTGTAGTGTTTGCACAATATATAAAAACAGATATTGATTATACGCACCTAATACGATTTGACGCAGGTAACACTCTCGCATTACACAGTAGGATAGGCATAGCATACGCCTATGGAAACAGTAATATTATACCTTACGAGAAACGCTATTTCAGTGGCGGCGCAAATAGTGTAAGAGGGTGGGGAGTAAGAGAACTCGGACCTGGTCGCTTCCGTGGACGAGATGGTCATATTGATTTTATAAATCAGACAGGTGATGTGCGTATAGACCTTAATGCAGAATTACGTTCAGACTTGTTTTGGAAATTTCAAGGAGCAGTATTCATTGATGCTGGTAATATATGGAATATTCGAAAATCCTCTGATCAGCCATCTGGACAACTTACCCTGCGTGGGCTATATGAGGATTTGGCTGTGGCTTATGGGGTTGGACTTAGATTGAATTTCGATTATTTCATCCTGCGGCTTGATCTCGGCATGAAAGCAATAAATCCTGTATATACTACGTATAAAGAGCATTTCCCGATAGCATATCCTAAGTTCAGTCGTGATAAAACATTACATTTTGCAGTCGGACTGCCTTTCTGATGCAGGTGAATTATCCTGCTTAAATGTTTGGCTTATAGAAGAATGCAAATGATGTTGTAAACAGATAGCTATTACATTGTAATCAGATAGCTATTACATTGTAATCAGATAGCTATTATATTGTAATCAGATAGTTATTACATGGTAATTGCATAGCTTTTGCAATACAATCGCTATCTGATTGCTTAAACATACGTATTTCTGCGTGAATAGAGGTATGTCTCATATACGGCAGATGCTAAGTTTTGACGATTATCAAGAAAACTGTGTGCGCACACAGTTTTCTTTGTAAATGCTTGTTTCCGTCAAGATAAAGTTGTAATTTTGCAGACGCAAACTGGGAGAGAGACAGAAAGAGGTAGAGCTAATGCTTTGCTTATGAAAAGGAGATTATTTTTTAAGGTGGGTGGTCCGCTTCGGATTTTCATAGAATGTTGATAAGATATGATATGATTCCGGGCGGACTTTATTTATTTGTGCATGGTAATCTACGGGATCATGGGGCTAATTTAAAAGCATTTTTTTATGTTTCATATCAATCTATTACCCATAAAATATAGGGTGTATCAAAACTCAATGTCTTGATACACCCTATATTACGTTAATCTTATTGTTTTATTCTCTATTTAATTACGAAAACGCAGAATGATTGTGCTGGTACCTCGGCAAGAAGTACATTGCCATTGAGTTGCGCTGTACTTTCGTGAGGAATAATCTTTTCTGGAACATCGAGCGTGTTCTCTGCTGTAGGGTTGTCACAGGTGAGTAGAATGCGTTTAGCAGAGGTGGCTTTCTTCATACCTTTTAATGTAAGATTGACAGACTGCGCTTCAGAACCAGTGTTTGCAATCTTTACATAAATTTCTCCTGTTTGCTTGTTGATAACTGACGATGCAGACAGTGAGTTTTGATCTTCGTCACCACAAACATTTCGTCCATTCATCGTTAGCGAAAGTACGTTGGTGCCTTTGTAAAGACTATAGAGTTGCTGCACATAGTAAGAGCAGGTTTTCACAGAACGACGATTGTCATACCATATCATGTCAGGACGCCATTGCCAACCCTCTACGTGGGCAAACAGCGGAGCGTATGTAGCCATCCATACTACATCAGCATTGCGTTCGAAACCTGTCATGAAGGCTGCTTCGAGAAGTGAGGCATTGAAGTGATTCCACTTCTTTCCTTTGCCGTGACAGGCATATTCGCCAGCAAACACTTTAGGACCTTTGCGATCGTAGTTGTCGTAGCGGTGACGGTTCTCCTTTGCGAGGAACCATTGTTCGTTGCGATAGAAATGCTCATCATAGAGATCCACTTTCATTTGTTTCATTTTTGGCTGAAGCATATCAAACTTTTCGCCTTCGGAGTCTGGACCAGTAGTACCGATATACTTGATTTCTGGGTGAGCTTTGCGAAGTGCTTTAAGAAATTTGTCCAGTCTTGCCGTGAATGCTGGGTTGTCCTTGTAGTCCCACTGCTCGTTACCGACGCCAAGATATTTTAGATTAAAAGGAGCAGGATGTCCCATGTCGGCACGTACTTTACCCCACTTAGTGTTAGTGTCTCCATTTGCAAACTCAATGAGGTCTATTGCATCCTGTATGTAAGAATCAAGATCGTCAAGAGCTACGTGAGCCTTTGCTTCATCCTTGATTTCATTTTGAAACTGGCATGAAAGACCGCAGGAAATTACAGGCAAGGCTTCACAACCGAAATCCTCGCAAAGTTGGAAGAACTCAAAGAATCCAAGACCATAAGACTGATAGTAGTCGGGATAGAAACGGTGGGCAAACGTGTAGTGCCAGCGATTTTCGTTGATAGGACGATTTTCTACTGGTCCTACGCTGTTTTTCCACTGATAACGCGAATTAAGGTCTGTGCCCTCGACAATGCATCCTCCGGGGAAACGGAATACACCAGGTTTTAAATCAGCCAAGGCTTGAGCCAAATCCTTGCGCATACCATTTTCGCGTCCCTTCCAAGTGTCAACGGGGAAAAGACTTACGTGTTCAAGGTCTGTGGTTACTATAGGTTGCTTGTTGAAACCACGTAGAAACAGCCGGAGAGCAAGCTTGTCTTGTGTCTTTTTAGCCTCAAATTCTGCAGTGTACTTCTTCCATTCTTTTCCTTCAACGTCAACGTGACAAACTGCCATTTCTTGGCTTTCGCCCATAGAAGCGTTGTCAACTACCTGAACTAATATTGTGGATTTTCCTCCTTCCGGACAGCGTGCCCATACGGAGAAACGATACTTCTCGCCTTTTTTTGTTGAAATTCCAAAGAAACCTTCATTTTCGATGCCTGTATGCTTGTGAGCATGCCCTGCGTAGCTTAAACGTACATAGTGTGGATTACGCTCAAAAGGTCCATCGTCTCTGATTTCGACGTTTCCAAATGAGCGCCATCCCATAAGTCTCTGTGGAAACTCAAAAGAACGGTTCTTAACCATTTCTGCGTACAAGCCGCCATCAGCAGCATAATTGATGTCTTCAAAGAAAATACCATACATTGTACTTTGTACGGCTGCACCTGGTTTGGAAACGTTTACTGTCATTTCGTTTGTAGCGGCAAGAGCCATAACAGACGAAAATAGTGAAAGTGCTGAAATGATCGTTTTTCTCATGTTGTGTTGGTTAGTTGTGTTTAATAATATTTTACTTAATGCAAATTTACGGAAAATATATGTTTTATGCAAGTAAAGCTCGGTGAAAATAGTACAAAAACGCATAAAAGATGATAAAAGTTTGTCAGTATGACTATTTATTTGTAAATTTGTATGCGAAATAGTATAGAAGAAAAAAATGTCGAAAAAGACAATATACAGTAAATACGATAAAACGCAGTTAGGGTCATTGCCACGTATTCAGTTTCAGGGACGTGTCATCGTTGTTATCAGTGAATCAGAGGCAGAAAAGGCTGTAGATTACTTGTTGAACGCAGACATACTTGGATTTGATACAGAGACAAAGCCCGTATTTCGTAAGGGACATCAGAACAAAGTTGCGTTACTTCAAGTAAGTACCCATGATACATGCTTTTTGTTTAGACTTAACCGCATAGGATTATGTCCAGCTATCATACGACTGTTGGAAACGGAACAAGTGAAGAAAATAGGATTGTCATGGCATGATGATATTTTATCACTTAAAGCGCGTGGCGACTTTGAGCCAAAGGGCTTTTTTGAATTGCAGGAGCATATGAAGGAACTGGGCATTACAGATATGAGCCTTGCAAAATTGTATGCAAATCTGTTTGGTCAGCGCATATCGAAAAGAGAACAACTGAGTAATTGGGAAGCTGATGTACTTACTCAGAAGCAGCAATCCTATGCGGCAACTGATGCTTGGGCATGTGTTATGTTGTATGAGGAGTATTTACGCTTGAAGGAAACTCAGGACTATGAACTTATAATAATACCAGAAGAGGTGACAAATACTAATAAAGTGATAGATGAAGAAAATATATCTGAAAAGAGGTAAAGAGGAAAGTCTTAAGCGTTATCATCCTTGGGTGTTCTCTGGAGCTATTGCAAGAATGGATGAAGGAATTGAGGAGGGCGAAATCGTTGAAGTGGTAACCAGCGATAATGATAGCGTGGGATGTGGGCATTATCAAATAGGTAGCATAGCGGTACGTATGCTATCTTTTAACGATGAAATAATAAATAAAGATTTTTGGAAGAAAAAACTCTTTACGGCGTTGCAGATGCGTATATCTGCAGGAATAGCAGATAATTCCAGTAATAACACATACAGATTAGTACATGGCGAAGGTGATAATCTGCCTGGATTGGTAATTGATTGTTATGGAAAGACAGCTGTAATGCAGGCTCATAGCGTAGGTATGCACATGGAGCGTGAGATTATAGCAGATGCTCTGGTAGAGGTCATGGGGGGAAGAATTGAAAATGTGTATTATAAAAGTGAGACGACCTTGCCATATAAAGCAGACCTCGGACAAGAAAACGGTTTCCTGTTTGGAGGAACGGAAGAAGATGTAGCCGTGGAGAATGGTTTGCGTTTTCATGTAGATTGGTTACGAGGACAAAAGACAGGTTTCTTTGTTGACCAAAGAGAAAATCGTGCTTTGCTTGAGAGCTATTCAAAAGGCAAAAGAGTACTCAATATGTTTTGTTATACTGGTGGCTTCTCTTTCTATGCTATGCGTGGAGGAGCGACTATCGTACACTCTGTAGATTCTTCAGCAAAAGCCATAGAGCTCACATCCCAGAATGTAGAATTGAATTTTCCAAATGATAAGCGTCATCAGGCTTTCTGTGAAGATGCTTTCAAGTATCTTGCGCAGGCTGGTGGCAATTATGATTTGATTATTCTCGACCCTCCAGCATTTGCAAAACACAGAGGAGCTTTGCGCAATGCCCTGAAGGGATATACAAGGCTCAACGCAAAGGCTATGGAAATGATACAACCGGGAGGCATAATATTTACTTTCTCTTGCTCGCAGGTAGTCACAAAAGAAAACTTCCGTAATGCGGTATTTACTGCGGCTACGCAGGCTCATCGTCGTGTACGCATACTGCATCAGTTACATCAGCCTGCAGACCATCCTATCAATATATATCATCCAGAGGGAGAATATTTGAAAGGACTTGTTCTTTATGTAGAGTGAATACATTTTCATTTGATGATATGCTTGATACGGTTCGTGCCTACATAAAGAAATACTCGTTGCTTGATAAGCAATCGCTATATCTTGTTGCATTATCGGGTGGCGCAGATTCTGTGTGTCTGCTATTGATGATGAGACAACTCGGATACGCTGTGCATGCAGTACATTGCAACTTTCATCTTCGCGGAGAAGAGAGTGAGCGTGATGAGTTCTTTTGTAAAAATTTGTGTGAACGGCTGGGAGTACAATTCCATTTTACTCATTTTGATACGCTTGCATACGCAGACTTACATGGTGTGAGCATAGAGATGGCTGCAAGGAACTTGCGTTATGCTTATTTTGAGCAACTGCGTGAGAGCATTGGCGCAGCGGATATACTTGTGGCACATCATAGAGATGATAATGTAGAGACAGTATTGCTTAACCTTATTAGAGGTACAGGAATGCGTGGCTTAGCAGGTATGAGGCCTCGTAACGGCCGGATAGTACGTCCATTGTTGTGCCTGAGTCGCAAAGATATAGAATGTTATTTGGATGCAGTAGGGCAGGATTATGTTACGGATAGTACAAATTTGCATGATGACGTAAAACGCAACAAGTTGCGTCTTAATGTGATACCTTTGCTCGAACAAATCAGTCCTGCAGCAAATGAGTGTATCGCTCGTTCAGCAGATTTGGTTGCTGAGACAGTAAAAATTGTCGATGTTGCCACACGGCAAGAAATGGAACAATGTGTGAACAAGGAAGGGAATACGATTCATATAAATATAGAGATATTAAAACAACAGCCCTCTCCAGAATATCTTTTGTTTGCAATATTACATCCATTAGGTTTTCATTCAGCACAGGTAATGGATATTTATGAAGGTGTAGATGCACAGTCTGGCAAGGTATATAAAACAAAAAACTATATGCTCATAACAGATAGGGGAGAACTTATCATTGAGCCTATATGTTTTGAGAATATATGCGTGAAGATACCAGAAGAGGGAACTTATCGTATTGATGAGAAGTTCGTTGTAGGAATATCAACAGAACAACGCTTGCCAACGTTCAAGCCAAGTAAAGAAGCAAATATGGTGACGTTGGATGCAGATAAGGTGAAATTCCCCCTAATATTGAGGAATATAGACAATGGCGACCGCTTTATGCCGTATGGTATGTGTGGAACAAAACTCGTCAGTGATTATCTTACCGATAAAAAATATAATTTGTTTCAGCGTCGTAGGCAAAAGGTGCTGGTTGACGCATCTGGTGAGATAGTATGGCTGTTAAAGGAGCGGGTTTCTCAAAAAGTTGCAGTTACTGATAATACAATAAATGTGCTAACAGTGCGTTATGTAAATGATGAAGAATAAATTTTACGTATATATAATAAGTCTATTTGTGACGATTTTTTCTGCATGTTCCGATGATGATACATTTACAACCTCATGGTCGGATATACTTACGATGCAGACGGATACGTTGTCACTTGATACGTGTTTTTCTAATGTGCCAACTCCTCATAAGATGTTTTTTATTTATAATAAAACATCAGAAGGCATACGTATCAGTAATGTAAAACTCAGTAAAGGAAATCAGACTGGTTACAGAGTAAATGTGAACGGCACGTATCTTGGAGATACGAATGGCTATCAAACTCGCGATTTGGAATTAAGAGCAGGTGATTCTTTACGTATCTTTGTAGAGCTGACATCAAGGCTTAATGGAGATACTTTGCCAGTAAAGGTGGAAGATAATATAGTCTTCACTCTTGAGAATGGTCGTTCCCAGAGTGTATGTCTGAATGCTTATTCATGGGATGCTACCTTACTGAATGATTATGTTGTCGGTGGTGACTCTGTGACAACTTTATGTAATGAACATGGCAAACCTATTGTCGTATATGGCAAGTTACTCGTGGATACGTTGGCTACGTTGGTTGTGGAACCTGGTTCTACTTTATATTTCCATGATGGGGCAGGGATTGACGTTATAGGGAATCTTCAATTGCGTGGAGAGCAAGATAAGGAAATTACTTTGCGTTGTGACAGATTAGACTGGATGGTGTCAAATCTCACCTATGACAACAACCCTGGACAATGGGGAGGAATACGCTTTGCTGGATGTTCGTATGATAATAAGATAAGCTATACGGATATTCATGCTGGTACTAACGCAATAGTTTGTGATTCTGCAGAAGACGCAGAAAGAGAAAAACTGGCGATAAAGCATAGTACGATTCATAATATGAAAGGGTATGGCATAAAAGCTGTAAACAGTCAACTTATCATTGAAAACACACAAATTAGTAATGCTTTTGCTGCATGTATGTCTGTAAGAGGCGGAAACGTAATAATGAATCATTGTACAGTAGCGCAGTATTATCCGTTTGATGCACGACGTGGAGCAGCTCTTTATTTTACCAATGGTATTGACGGGTATGCGTGTCCGCTAAGTATGAATATAAAGAATAGTCTGATAAAAGGATATGCTACGGATGTGGTCACATGGTCACATGGAGGCACGGAAGATTCATTAAAAGTAGAATTTGACCATTGTCTTGTACGTACAACGCCAGGTGATGATTATGAATATATGTTTAAGAATTGTATAATAGAGGATGAGGTGATGGCGGCAGACACAATGCTGAATGCACGAAATAGTTTCGTACTATTTGATACCAACAACTTCTATTATGATTTTACTCCATTGTCAGGTACAGCCGCAGTAGGCGCTGCAGATGTAGGTTCAATGCTTCCAGATGACAGACGCGGAAAACGGCGTGATAACGAACGTCCAGATATAGGTTGTTTTGAAACAAATAAGGAAACAGAAACTGCAGAGCCATGAATAAGCGAATTACAATAACAGAAGTGACAATTGAAGAATTGTTTGAAGAAGATGCATTGCTCATAAACAAAGCACGTGAGGCCACAGAACTTTCATATTCTCCTTATAGTAATTTCGCTGTAGGAGCAGCAGTCTTGCTTGAGAATGGGGAAATAGTGAAGGGCGCAAATCAGGAAAATGCTTCATACCCAGTAGGTATCTGTGCGGAACGTTCTGCACTTGCTACAGCGCAGAATCTCTATCCTAATATGCCAGTGCTTGCACTTGCCTTGGCAGCGAGAAAGACTGGCGAGCAAACATATACGAATGACGTTGTTACACCATGCGGTATGTGTAGACAATTTATTGCAGAACAGGAGCAACGCTATCAGCGACAGGTACGTATATTGATGAGTTCTTCTACAAAAGTAGCTATAGCAAATAGTGTAGAAGAACTACTTCCTATGGCATTTAATTGAGATATGTCTAATTTTCAACAAAATACAACTGCGAAATGCAAAAAAACAATAAATAATTTTCATAACCGAAAGATTTTTTGTAACTTTGTGGTCGATTTTGAAAAAACACATATAAATAACAATATTTAAAATGACAAAAGCAGATATTATTGCGGAAATCGCATCAATGACAGGTGTAGCCAAGCGTGATGTGACAGTGAGCGTAGAGGCGTTCATGAAAGTTATACGCGATGCCATGGTAAATGAAGAAAACATATACCTGCGTGGTTTTGGAACGTTCGTGGTTAAGAAAAGAGCAGAAAAGACAGCACGCAACATTTCAAAGAATACCACAATCACTATACCAGCTCATAATTTCCCAGGCTTTAAGCCTTCAAAGAGTTTCCTTCAGCGTATGAAGGGTGAGGAGGTAACGTCAGAAGACTAAAAACATCTTAATAAAATAAAATAATTACAACTATGCCAAACGGAAAGAAGAAGAAGGGCCATAAGATGGCTACTCACAAGCGTAAGAAAAGACTGAGAAAGAATCGTCATAAGAGCAAATAAAATGCTCGGCAGATGTTTACTTTGACAGCAGAAGAATAAGAGGGTGGGCTGAATTCAGAATGGAATTCACTTGCCCTCTTTTTTCTTTCTTTTTACGAAGTTGTAAAACCAAACAAACTTTAATATTGTGACCAGCGAAGTCGTTATAGACGTAAAAGACAACAAGGTAGCCATTGCGCTACTTGAGGACAAAAATTTAGTGGAGTATCAGACTGCTCCGCTTGAAGCCTCATTCTCTGTAGGAAATATATATCTTGCGAAGGTTAAGAAACTGATGCCAGGTTTGAATGCTTCGTTTGTTGATGTAGGTTATGAGCGTGAAGCTTTCCTGCATTATCTCGATCTTGGACTTCAATACTCATCAATAGAGAAATATGTAAAGCAGGTACAGAGCGACCATAAGACGCTCTACCCGATGTCGAAGGCTACGCAACTCCCCGAATTGCCAAAAGATGGTAGTGTGTCAACTTACCTGTCACAAGGACGTGAAGTACTCGTACAGATTGTTAAGGAACCGATTTCTACGAAAGGACCTCGCTTGTCTGGTGAAATATCATTTGCAGGTAGATACCTCGTGCTGATTCCTTTCGGAGAAAAGGTGAACGTTTCCTCGAAAATAAAGAGTGGAGAAGAGCGTGCCAGATTAAAACAATTGGTCTATAGTATTAAGCCTAAGAATTATGGCGTCATTGTTCGTACTGTGGCAGAAGGATTACGACTTGAAGATTTGAAGTCAGAGCTTGAGGTTCTTGTAAAGCGTTGGGAGGATACGTTACGCAGGGTACAGAAAGTACAGAAGTGCCCTGCATTGGTATTTGAAGAAACAAGTCGTGCGGTTGCGTTGTTGCGTGACCTGTTTAATCCTACTTATGAGAATATATATATAAATGACAAGGATGTATTCGAGGAAGTAAAACAGTATGTGCAGCTGATAGCTCCAGATAGGGTAGGAATTGTAAAACTATATACAGGAAACGTTCCTATATTTGATAATTTCAACGTTACGAAACAATTAAAGTCTGGTTTTGGCAAGACTGTCAACTTCAAGCATGGCGCATACCTTATAATAGAACATACAGAGGCTATGCATGTAGTCGATGTAAATAGCGGAAATCGTTCGCGTGGAGTAGAAGGTCAGGAGGCAAATGCGCTTGATTGCAACCTCGGAGCAGCAGATGAATTAGCTCGCCAGTTGCGTTTGCGCGATATGGGAGGTATTATTATCGTTGACTTTATTGATATGAACCTTGCTGAGGATAGGCAGTTGCTTTATGAGCGTATGTGCAAGAATATGCAGAATGATCGTGCGCGTCATAATATATTGCCTTTATCAAAGTTCGGGCTGATGCAGATTACCCGTCAGAGAGTACGTCCAGCAATGGATGTTATGGTAGAGGAGACTTGTCCTACATGCTTCGGACACGGCAAGATAAAGTCAAGCATATTGTTTACAGATATGCTTGAGAACAAGGTACGACATCTTGTGAAGAAAGTAGGTATGAAGAAATTCAAACTCTATGTTCATCCTTATGTTGCTGCTTATATAAATAAAGGTATCTGGAGCATGAAGCGAAAATGGCAATGTAGTTATGGCTTCGGCTTCAGCATTATTCCATCTCAGGAATTAGGCTTTCTGGAATATCGTTTTTATGATAAAAACGGTGAATTTATAGACATGAAGGAGGCTTCAGACGAGATATAGAATTTTCGGAAAATAATTTCAATTTTAGATATGAGAGACGAATCCAAGGGATAGAATGCTTATTCTGATTCCTTGGATTTGCTTTAATGTATTGTAGCATTCCAATGTGGTAGCTCCTGTGGTAACGATGTCATCTATGAGTAATATGTGTTTGTTGATGAGAGAATCATGGCATTTTGACAGATAGAAAGAATTGTTTACGTTGTCAAGCCTTTCCTCGTGGGTGAGTTTAGTCTGTGATACAGAGAAAGAACTTCTTCTTAAAACGTTGTCAATTATAGTAATATTGGTGACCTTCCTTATCCCCTTTGCCAACTCTTTGCTTTGATTGTATCCTCTTCTTGCAAGTCTTTTCCTCGTCAGAGGAACAGGTATGATGCAGTCAATACCGTCAAAAAATCCTGATGACTGTATTTCCTTCGCCATCATTTGTCCTAATGATAATGCTGTATGGCTTTTTCCGTGGTACTTGAAATCGTAAACTAATTTTGCCGAGTTGCTATTGGGGACATATTTTAGGAAAGCCACCGCACGCTCTATTTCGGCTCGTCCCCAATATCGTTTTGCAAGTGCATTATTTTGAAATAGCACAGTATTGTCAGTTTCTCCTTCATCTCCGTGTGAATTATTGCTTTCTATATTCTGACTATCTTCTGTTTCTTGAAATATGATATCGTCAGATTTGTACTTGCCATTATGCTTAATCTTTCGTTGCCACATAAATGTACGTGGCAACTGCTCATCGCATTGGTGACATATTGTATCTTCATCTACAGGCAAAATGTCACCGCAGATTGCGCAGTAGCGTGGAAAAAGAAAATCAAGAATAGCTCGTAGAAACATAATGATGTTATATGATCTTGTCAATACATGATAACGCTTGTTTCATAGAGAAACCTCGTTGCAAAGCAAAACGTGTCAATTTCCCTCTCCGTTCATAGTCGCTGTCGGCTTTTATTGACTTGTTTTTGTTAAGTAACAGCGGCATCAGTGCTTTGGTAAAGTCATTGTCTTCGATATCAGCAAGTAGAGGAGCGTATATATCTTTGGATATACGCTTGGCATACAGGGCTTGTTCTATTTTGTATTTCCCCCATTTGTTGTATGTGAATTTGCTGCGAATGAAGGCGCGTGTGTAGCGTTCTTCGTCTATATATCTTTCTTTTATCAAATATTGCAAAATCTCCTCTTGAGTGTCATCGTCAATCTCCCATCGGCGCATTTTCTGTCGTATATCCTCTTTGCAATGCTCACTTTTGGCACACAAGGCTGTGAGTTTCAGTAATGCCTGCTCTTTTGTTTTTTGTTGTTTAATGCCCATAGAAATTGTTGATTATGCTGATGGATTGAGTGTCTGTTTGAATTATTGTAGTAAAAGCTATCTGATTACGTTGTAATCGCAATCTAATTACACAGTAATCAGTATCTGATTAGGATGTAATTAGTATCTGATTATATTGCAAAAGCGATGCTTTTACTGATGTGCAGGATTTTATCTGAAAGCAATTAGCCTGTCAGTCCTGTCTGCATTGCCTCGATAGTATATTAAAGCATTGTAGCAGTTGCGTGTTTCATAGAAAGAGCCTTCAGATGGAGGAATGTGTGTATTTCCTTCAGTATCAACGCATAAGTACTGGTATGAATAATATCCGTATTTCATTGGGATGCACGCTTCATATTGCTTAAGTTCTTCATTGTAAGTCATTTGATAATCGTCTGTGAACCAGTCGTTAGTCCACATTCCGTTTATGTATATCGGAATGTTATTTTTTTCAGTCTTAAGTGTGAAATGTACATTGACATACTCTGATGTTATGTCATTCTCACTGTTGTCAGAGTTACGTATATAAAATGCACCCTTGGGTGTCTCGTCATATACATATGACGGTCGATTATAGTCATACCAAAGATATGTATGCCACGTATTTCCATCCCATGAATTTTGTTCCACGTTCATAGAATTGCGATGTACATCGAGTATCTCGAATTTATGGTATTCGTTTCCAGCATCGAAAATAAGTTCGCGGTTATGCAACCATTCCATATATTGTTGATTGCGTCGTGTCGCCTTTGGTAGAACAGTAGCATTATCCCAACGATTGTTTTGTATAATGTAGCCTCTTATTTGTCTTTCGGGGTCAGTAGCCCCGACCTTTGCATAGTCTAATTTTACAAGAACTTGTTGATGGTTTCGCCTTGTGTCAATGTCAGTGTCTGCCGTGTGATTTACTGAAAGATTTGTAATGTCTTCATTTACCATGAAGAAAGCACTCAGTAATGTGTCGTTCTCGTTGTCATCATCGAATATGTCAATGCGGTAGTTGCCACTCATTTTGAGCTTGCAATCAGCGTTAGGAATTTGTAAATGGTAGTGTGTGTAATTTTGCAGTGTGTTGATAGAGTGCTCATAGTCGTCAATAGTCTGTCCGCTATGAAATCCGTCAATATAATCGCTCGCAAACAGTGATTCTGATTCTGAAAAGTCATAATCCAGATGAGTTATGGTATATGTCAGTCGTCGGTATGTGTGTGACATCTCATCGAAACTGATATTTATACGTTCGTTACCATTCAGCTTTATTATTGGCAGATCCTGCCAACGTGTTCCTGCAACGACTTGGAGTGAGGCAATATCATCGGAAAAAACAATGTGGCGTTGCGCACTTAACGATGCGCAACACCACATAAGTATTATCGTATATATATTTCTCATTATCCCTTACTTCAACAGACTTGCCGAACGCTTCAGGAACTTGTCAAGGGCTTCACCTTTAAGCATACCATTCTGCAGAAGTGCAAGGTCTATTATCTGGTGTACCTTGTCGTTGCCAGCTGCATACGATGAGATAACCTCCGATTTCTTAGTCTCTTGCTCGCTGATGCTCTTGCGAGTGTCATCCAATTGCTTCTTTTTTTCATCGGTAATATCTTCTGGTTTCTTGTCCTTCTTCTCGTTTTCGAGTACTTGTTCTTGTGCTTTCAGACTACGTATCTCTGCCAAGATAGGTTTGAGAGCCTCGGTAGTAGAGGCATTAGCATCAGTAAGAATAGATTTTACGATTTCATTGTCACTGTTAAGCACCAATGTGTAGGTGTCTGGCATCTGTCCGTAGAATGCCATGCCGCTCTGATAACGCGACATATCTTTCATGCGACGCATATATTCACTTTGTGTAAATACTGCAGGCATCTGCTCTGCACCAAGTGCTTGAACCTCTACATTGAAATGAGCTTTTTCAATTTGAGGCATCTGGGAGTTGAATATTGTTGACAGATTGGCACTGTCTTCATCGCTCATATCTATCTTCTTAGCATCTTCCTTAGGTATCAGGCGGTCAATGATATCGCCGTCAACACGTGTGAAGCGTGATTTCTCAAACTTTTGTTCAAACAAACCTACAGTTGGAGTGTCAAGTTGTCCGTCAAACATCAATACAGAATAGCCTTTCGCCTTTGCTGCTTCGATGTATGTATATTGCTCGTCCTTATCGTTAGCATAAAGATAAACAAGGGTGCCGTCTTTGTCAGTTTGCTGTTCTTTAATCAGAGTCTTATACTCTTCATAGGTGTAATATTTGCCCTCAGTGTCTTTAAACAATGCAAAGTCTTTTGCACGGTCGTAGAATGACTCATCGGTGAGCATACCGTAGTTGATAAAGACTTTTAAGTCATCCCATTTAGCCTCATAGTCTTTTCTGTCAGTTTTGAATATACTGTTGAGACGGTCGGCTACTTTCTTTGTTATATATGTGGCAATCTTCTTTACGTTTTGGTCGCTCTGCAGATAAGAACGGCTGACATTCAATGGAATATCAGGTGAATCAATTACGCCGTGGAGCAATGTCAGGAAGTCTGGTACGATACCTTCTACTTGATCTGTAACATATACTTGGTTGCAGTAAAGCTGTATTTTGTTACGCTGCAGATCGATGTTTGACTGTATGCGTGGGAAGTATAGCACGCCTGTGAGATGGAATGGGAAGTCAACATTTAGGTGTATCCAGAACAATGGTTCGTCTTGCATTGGGTACAGAGTGCGATAGAAAGACTTGTAGTCTTCGTCTTTCAGTGTTGATGGTGTCTTTGTCCACAGCGGCTCTACGTTGTTGATTACGTTATCTTCTGCCGTGTCAACCATCTTGTTTTCATCCTTTGACCATTCCTGTTTCTTGCCGAATACAACGTTGACTGCCATGAACTTGCAGTACTTGTTGAGCAATTCAGTAATCTTTTGCTGCTCAAGGAATTCCTTGCAGTCGTCGCTGATGTGGAGTACGATATCTGAGCCGCGCTCCTCTTTCTCTATAGTCTCTATTTCATATTCAGGGCTACCATCGCATGACCATTTCACTGCCTGTGCCCCATCTTTATATGACTTGGTGATTATGTCAACCTTGTCAGATACCATAAATGAAGAGTAGAAACCAAGACCGAAGTGACCAATGATGGCATTGGCATTATCTTTATATTTGTCAAGGAAATCTGTCACACCAGAGAATGCTATTTGATTGATATAGCGTTCGATTTCTTCTTCAGTCATTCCTATTCCATGGTCAGAGATAGTAAGAGTGCCTGCTTCCTTGTCAAGACTGATATGCACACTCGTATCACCCATTTCTCCTTTAAAATCCCCTTTTTCAGCAAGGGTCTTCAACTTCTGTGTAGCGTCAACCGCATTGCTGACAATTTCACGCAAGAATATCTCGTGATCAGAATAGAGAAACTTTTTTATTACGGGGAAGATGTTCTCGGTAGTAACCCCAATATTTCCTTTTGCCATTTTTATTTGTTTGTTTTTTGATTAAGTATTTCGGCATGGTGCTATGCAAAAGTCGTGCCAACATACTGAACCACCATTTCTGCTACTCTCTCTCCGTCAATGCCTGCTGACACTATGCCACCAGCATATCCTGCTCCTTCGCCTGCGGGAAATAGTCCCTCGATGCTTATGTGTTGCAGGTTATCTGCATTTCTTGTTATTCTTACTGGTGCAGAGGTTCGCGTCTCCACACCTATCATCAGTGCTTCATTTGTAAGGAAACCGCGTCGTTGCTTGCCGAAATATTCAAAACCTCGTTGTAAGCGCGTTGCTATTTCTGTTGGCATCCAAAAGTGGAGTGGGGAAGATACAGTTCCTGGAGCATAGCTCGTATTAGGCAGGTCGTAGCTTAATTTCCCCTTGACGAAGTCACTCATGCGTTGGGCTGGTGCTGTCTGCTTCATGTTGCCTTGTTGCCAGCATAGTTTTTCCAAATGTTCCTGATATTTCATCATCTTGAGTGCGCCACCATCGTCTGTGACATCCTCTGGCCTAACTTCAACAACCATGCCAGAATTGCTCCATTTACCACCTCGATTACTGGGTGACATACCATTGACAACAATCTGCTCTTTGTCTGTTGCTGCAGGAATGATAAAGCCGCCGGGACACATACAGAATGAGTAAACGCCACGTCCGTTTACTTGCGTCACAAAAGAGTATTCTGCGGCTGGAAGATATTTGCCGCGTCCTTCTCTGTTGTGGTATTGTATCTGGTCAATAAGCTGTGATGGATGCTCCAGTCTTACTCCTACGGCTATTCCTTTGGGTTCTATAGTTATATTAGTCTCAGATAGATAACGATATATATCACGTGCGCTGTGACCTGTTGCTAAAATTACAGAACCGTGATATTCTTCGTGTTTTCCATTGCTTATGGCTTCTACGCCTTCACATTTGTTATTAGAAATCAAGAGTCTTGTCATCTTGGTTTCAAAATGCACCTCTCCGCCACTCTTGATAATTTGATTGCGCATATTTTCTATAACAGCAGGCAACTTGTCTGTACCGATATGTGGATGAGCATCGGTAAGTATGTTTGTAGAAGCACCAAATTGACAGAAGATGTTGAGTATTCTGTCAACATTGCCGCGTTTTTTGCTTCGCGTATATAGTTTGCCGTCGGAATATGCACCTGCACCGCCTTCGCCAAAGCAATAGTTTGATTCACTGTCAACCTTTTGCTCTTGTTTTATCTTTGCAAGATCTTTTTTTCTTTCCCTAACATTCTTCCCACGCTCAAGAATAATAGGCCGTACACCGAGTTCTATCAGTTTGAGTGCAGCAAAAAGACCACATGGTCCTTCTCCTACAACTATTACTTGTTGACTATTACTTACATCTGGATACTTAATAGTAGTGAAAACATCATCTGTCGGTATTTCGTTTATGTAAACTCTTACGGTAAGGTTTACGTATATTTGTCGCTGACGTGCATCAATGCTTCGTTTCAGTATGCGTATGTGGTTTATTTTATGGAAGTCTAAACCATTATCGTCACAGATAAACTTCTTTATGCTTTCCTCGTTGTATGCCACTACGGGCAGAACTCTAATGTTTATTTCTTTAATCATGGATTAAACCTATGCTCTGTTAGGATTTTTAGGAAACCATCCGCGTTCAACACGCTTTTTCTGTTCAAATAATTCAAGTATGCTCCATAGGCAGGAACATCCCAATACGCCAAGTGTGGCACTGAGTATGCAATTCGTAATAAACAATGATATGCAGATAAAGCATAATCCGCATATCAGAAATATCCACCATGGCTTTATGCCGAAATAATATTCAGTTTTTATTACTACTGGATGAAAGATACCTATAATAAAGAATGTGGCTATCGCTATGATTAGTCCTGAAAAGTACATTGTATTATAATGTTTTTACTTCTATGATTTTTATATCTTCAGTTGGCTTCCCATTTTGGTCTGTTTTTGCATGTTGTATTTTTTCTACTACGTCAAGTCCTGCAAACACTTCGCCGAATACGGTGTATTCTCCGTCAAGATATGGAACGCCAGATTGTTGTTCTTCTATATAATATGGTAATGGCTCTACGTCTGAGCCTGCGCGACGAGCGGTCGGCCATTTTCCCCATGTTATATAGAATTGTGTGCCATTAGATTTACGTTCAGGGTTTACATTGTCGTCTGCACGTGCTGCGCATAATGCTCCACGTTTGTGGAAATGTTTTTGAGGCATTATTTCTGCACTGATAAGTCCTGCGTCGTCGCCCGTGTCCCCTCCCTGTATCATGAAATTGGGTAAGACTCTATGAAACAACGTTCCATTTAGTTTTCCCGTTTCAGCAAGTTTTAGGAAATTGTCACGATGTAGTGGTGTGTCATTATATAATTCTACAATAATATCACCCACATTAGTTTTAATTTTAACCAACTTTCGATCGTAGTTGTTCAGCACAAACTCATTATTGTTAAATGCAGCTTGTGTAAAAGCTCTCATGATAGATGTTGGCAGCCCTTCTTCCGAAAAAGCTCCGAGTTTATATTGGGAGGGTTTACAAGTAGGTTCCCAATAGAATACACCGCGACAGCGCCCTTCAGTCTTTGTGCGCATTAAGTCAATGAGCCTCGTTAGTTGTGTACGTCCGCTCTCCATGACCCATGGCTTTTTTCCATTTACCTCAAAGCCTGTTTCTACTATCATTACATCGGTGTCATATTTCTTTGTCAGCATTTTTATGTTACTTAGACACTCCAGAAACAGTCTTGCTGCAGAATTGCTATATCCTTTATCTTTTGCCCAATATGGATATAGTGACATTCCAATTATATCCCACTGAGCACCTCCTTCACGTAGTGCATCAAGATTGCGATTATATAATTCGTTATCGTAACCATTATCAAGGTGAACAATCACCTTTGTCTCAGGCATTACTTCTTTTACCGCATCGTATCCGGCTTTGAATAGCCCTGCATATTGTTTAGGATTGGCACTGAGTTGTCCTGCTGGCCACATGAAGCCATCAGAGGTCTCATTACCTACCTGTACCCATCTGATAGTTATATTATTCTCCTTAAGAGATTGCAGTACGTCTTTAGTATGTAATGTTACATCGGTTAGTAGTTGCTTATATTTGTGTTTAGCCCATGCTTTAGGCAGAGTTTGGTGTGCAGGATCAGCCCACCAATCGCTGTAGTGGAAATCAATCATAATGTCCATGCCAAGCTCCTTGGCTCTCAAGGCTTTCTTCACCACGTCTTCTTTGTTGCACCAACCACCATGTTCCTGCGGGTCAACCCAAACGCGCAGTCTGACTGCAGAAAGCCCCATTTCTTTCATAAGTGCAGTAGCTTCTCGCTCTTCACCTTTATAATTATATACTTTCAGACCGCGACTTTCCATCTCTGTCGACCAACTGATGTCTGCGCCGAGAGCGAAGTCGTCTGCTTGTATAGTTAGCGTTGTTATTAACAGTAGAACTGTTTGTATAAATATCTTCATTTCAATTCTTTTATTTTGTCAAGTATCATGTTGGCAGTATCGTCTTTTGTGCAGAGAGGTAATTCGTGTACTTCAGTGGGCGTTATCAGCGTTACCTGATTGGTGTTGACGGCAAAACCTGTTTTCCCCTCGTTAATTGAGTTCGCACAAATCATGTCAGCATTTTTCTTCGTAAGTTTCTGTCTGGAGTTTTCTAACAGATTTTCTGTTTCCATAGAGAAACCAATTATTAGCTGTCCTTCCTGTTTGTGCTCACCGAGATACTTTAGTATGTCCTGTGTGCGTTTGAGCGGTATGCTCAGATCTGAATCATTTTTCTTTACCTTCTGATCGTAATAAGTCATTGGAGTATAATCAGCTACGGCACTACACATGATTATAATGTCGGAGTTGGCTGCACCTTTTTTTACAGCGTCATACATGTCTTGCGCACTTTTCACGTGTACTACGCAAACTCCTGTAAAAGGATTTATGTTTACCGGACCACTTATTAAAGAGACTTCTGCACCGCGCATTGCTGCCATCTTTGCAATGGCATACCCCATTTTGCCTGATGAGTGGTTGGTGATATATCTTACAGGGTCTATGGCTTCTTGCGTAGGACCTGCTGATACAAGAATACGTTTCCCCTTCAAATCTTTGTCTTTGGCGATATGCAGTAAAATGTGCTCAAGTAAAGTGTCAGGCTCTGGCATTTTCCCCATTCCTGTGTCACCGCAAGCCAATCGACCCGTGGCTGGCGTTATAATGTGGTAACCATACGCTTGTAATCGCTTTAGATTATCTTGCATAATTGGATTCTCCCACATACCAGTATTCATAGCTGGTGCTATAATCCTTGTGGCTTTTGTTGCCATCAGTGTTGTGGTGAGTATATCATCACATATTCCGTTGGAAAGTTTGCCAATTACATTTGCAGAGCATGGAGCTATAAGTACGAGATCTGCCTTTTTTGCAAGTGATACGTGTTTTACATCGAAGGAAAAGTTGCGGTCGAAAGTATCTACCACACATTTGTTTCCTGTTAGTGTTTCAAATGTCAATGGCGTAATGAATTTCGTTGCATTTTCAGTCATCAGCACGTGTACATCAGCGTGCTGCTTTATTAAAGCAGAAGCCAGCATTGCAGTTTTATAGGCTGCAATGCTGCCAGTTACTCCAAGTATTATGGTCTTTCCTGTAAGCACTCGATTACTTATTAAGAATTACGTATTATGCGTTGATTAACTCTCCATGCTTTTCATAGTGTGCCGTTCGCTGTATGCGGTTATTATCATCTACAAATACCACATTCGGTCTATGCTTTTGTGCCTCTTCAGGCGTCATATCTGCATACGACATTATTATAACCTTGTCACCAACTTCTACCAATGCAGCAGCTGCGCCATTTAGGCATATCACTCCTGAATTTTCTTCACCAGCTATGACATAAGTTTCCAAGCGATTACCATTGTTTACGTCAGCAACTTGTACGCGTTCATATTCCATTATACCAGCCTCTTTTAGTAAAGCTGCGTCTATGGTAATGCTACCTATGTAGTCCAATTCTGCCTGCGTCACTATAGCTCTGTGGATTTTTCCTTTAAGTAGTGTTATTGTCATTTCTGAGTTTTTGCTTTGTAAGTGCTTCTTTTATTTGTAGATGCAAAGGTACGAAAAAATATTGATTCTGCAAAAGAATTACCATCTGTTTTTTTCTTGTGCCAGCTTCTAAACTTCATTTTGTGGTTTACCACAGATAAAAGCCTTGATATTTTCTATTGCTATGTACATTAACCTTTGACGGGCGGCAAGTGTAGCCCAAGCTATATGTGGCGTTATGTGGCAGTTCCTTGCTGTTAATAGTGGGCTACCAGACGTGGGCGGTTCTTCTGTAAGTACGTCAATTCCTGCAGCATATAATAGTTCGTTATTTAATGCATTGGCTAATGCCTGTTCATCAATTAGTGGTCCGCGGGCGGTGCTTAAGATTATCGCTGTTGGTTTCATAAGTGCAAGGCGCTGGGCATTGACTATGTGATGAGTGTCAGGGGTCAGAGGGCAGTGAAGGCTTAACACGTCGGCCTCACTAAACAAATATTCCAATGAAGAAGCTTTGGTGATAAACGAAGGCAATGCCGACTGCTCCTTTGAGGTGTACGCAAGAATTTTCATGCCGAGTGCAGATGCTATGCGTGCAGTAGCCATGCCTGTATTGCCGAGACCAATGACGGCGAAAATCTTGCTCTCAAGTTCTATTTGCGGACTGACAGTAAACGAGAAGTCGGGGCATGACGTCCATGCTCCCTGATGCACTGCATTGTCATGGGCAGCAATATTGTTGGTGATGTGTAGTAGATGGGCTATGGCAAGTTGTGCTACAGATTGCGTGCTATAGGCTGGTATGTTGGTTACGGTGATGCCACGACGGTGTGCTGCCTCTATATCTACTACGTTGTAGCCTGTGGCCAACACTCCGATATAGCGTAAATGCGGTAACTGTGCCATAACTTTATCAGTAAAAACCACCTTATTTGTTATGACAATGTCGGCATCTATTGCTCGTTCGATAACTAACTCTGGTGCAGTGCGATCATATACTACAAAATCGCATTTACTACCATCGGGCGCAGTTATATTTCTCCATGGGTCCCATGAGATGTCACCAGGATTGGCAGCATAGCCGTCAAGTTCTACTATCTTCATATTCCTTCTGCATTCTGTGTTCAACTGTTAATCCAGTTTCTCAACATCGTCTTGCCATCGGGGGTTAGCACACTCTCGGGGTGGAACTGTATGCCGTGTATGTCATACTCACGATGGCGCAGTGCCATTATCTGCCCCTCGTCGCTCTCGGCGGTAACTTCAAGGCAGGCAGGGAGGTTTTCCTTGCTTACCACCCATGAGTGATAGCGTCCCATGGTGATGCGCTGCGGCAGTGTGGCAAAGATTGGGTCGGTGCCAAACTGTGTACCTTCGGTGGCAACGCCGTGGAATACGTTGGAGAGGTTTTCAAGCTTTGCACCGAAATACTCGCCTATGGCCTGGTGTCCAAGGCATACGCCGAGGATAGGCTTCTTGCCTGCGTAGGTCTTTATTACGTCAAGAAGCAGTCCTGCCTCGCTCGGGATGCCTGGTCCTGGCGACAGCACTATCTTGTCAAACTGCTCAAGCATAGGCAGTTCAAACTGGTCATTGCGGTAAACGGTGACATCAGCACCGAGTTCCTTTATAAGATGACTCAGGTTATATGTGAATGAGTCGTAGTTATCAATAATAACGATTTTCATGATTGTAAAACGCCCCCCTCCCTTTATCCATCCCCGAGAGGAGGGGGAATATATGGTGTTGTTAATATTATATTCTGTTATATACAGCAGTTCCGTATTTATCCCCTCCCCTCGGGGAGGGGTTAGGGGGAAGGGGTTACATCCCCTCTGCCATCAGTATTGCCTTTCTGAGAGCACCGAGCTTGTTGTTTACTTCCTGCAGTTCATAGTCTTCGTTGCTCTTAGCCACGATGCCGCCGCCGGCTTGGAACCACAATTCGTTGTTGCGGCTAACGAAGGTGCGTATGGTTATGGCTTGGTTAAGACTGCGGTCAAAGCCGATGAAACCTATGCAACCACCGTATGCACCGCGATTGTGTGGCTCATACTCTGAGATAAGCTGCATGGCACGCACCTTTGGTGCACCGCTGAGCGTACCGGCAGGGAAGGTGTCTATGAATGCCTTTATAGGGTCAGCACCCTCGTTGAGTTCACCGCTCACACGACTTACGAGGTGTATGACGTGAGAGTAGAACTGCATATCCTTGTAGAAATCCACGTGTACGTTGTGGCAGTTGCGTGAGAGGTCGTTGCGTGCAAGGTCAACGAGCATCACGTGTTCAGCATTCTCCTTAGGGTCGTTCTGCAGGTATTCAGCGTTCTTCTTGTCCTGCTCAGTGTCGCCGGTGCGCTTGGTAGTGCCCGCAATAGGGTCAATGTAGGCAGTGTAGCGGTCACCTTTCTTCTCTATGCGGCAGTGAGTCTCCGGACTTGAACCGAAGATGCGGAAGCCACCGAAGTCGAAGTAGAACAGATATGGTGACGGATTGATGCTGCGCAGTGCACGATAGAGCTTGAAGTCATCACCCTCATACTCCTGCTTGAAACGACGTGACAGGACTATCTGGAACACATCGCCCCTGAGGCAGTGCTTAATGCCACGGCGTATGTTAGCCTTGTGCTCATCATCGGTAAGCGTAGAAGTATAATCGCCTACGGGATGGAAATCGTATGTGCGTATCTTGCGATTGTTGATGTCGCGCTCCAATACGTCAAGGTCATCCTGCTCACCATCGGCAAGCAGTTCTATGAGAATCATCTCGTTGCGGAAATGGTCAAACACCACTACATCCTTATATAATATGTATAGCAGGTCCGGGGCATCGTTCTTCTCCTGAGTCTCGTCCTTCACGTTGATATTCTCAAAATAGCGCACTGCGTTGAAAGAGGTATAACCGAAGAGTCCGCAGCATGCAGCATTGTCGCCGCTTACCTCAAAGACAGACAGGAAGTCGTTGATAAGTTGCGCTGAACCGTATTCTTTTGTTATCTCGTGTTCAGTCTGGGTGCCGTCAGGAAATTTGCATACTCCCTTGCCATGTTCAATTGACACACTTGTAATCGGATGCAGACCTATGAACGACTTTGAGTTCTCACCGCTGTGATAGTCTGAGCATTCCATAAGTGCCGACATAGGGTAGTCGTCACGCAGTTTCATGTATGTTGATACTGGTGTATTGAGGTCGCCCAGTATCTTCTTGCTTGCGGTATGGTATATAAACTTCATGATTTTTGTATATTGTGTTGTTACTGACTATAAAAACTTTATAAAAAAGACGTCTGATGTAGGCTATACATCCTGTGCGTGTTTCAGATAAGTGTCAAGGTCTTTATCGCCGCGACCTGATACGGTAAGCACCACTACATCATCCTTCTTGAACTGAGGAGCCACCTTAGGCAGCAGAGCCAGTGCGTGGGCAGACTCAAGAGCAGGGATGATACCCTCCATGCGTGTCAGTTCGAAGGCGGCTTTCAGTGCCTCATCATCGTTTGCCGGAAGAACCTGTGCACGACCAGTCTCATAGAGGTTGCAGTGCATAGGACCAGTGCCAGGGTAGTCAAGTCCGGCAGATATAGAGTAAGGCTCGATTATCTGTCCGTCCTCAGTCTGCATCAGTTTAATCTTAGAGCCGTGCAGTATGCCGGTGGTTCCCACCTGCATTGATGCAGCTGTCTTGTCGGTGTCGATGCCCAGACCGCCAGCCTCACCGAGTATTATCTTCACGCGCTCATCGTCAAGGTAATGATAAATAGTGCCGGCGGCGTTAGAACCACCTCCCACGCATGCCATGAGATAGTCGGGATAATCACGACCTATCTTCTCCTGCAACTGCCATTTTATCTCTTCAGATATCACACTCTGCAACCTTGCCACCATGTCAGGGTAAGGATGCGGACCCACCGTAGAACCTATGATATAGAATGTGTCGGCAGGATGACAGCACCAGTCGCGTATAGCCTCGTTGGTACCGTCTTTCAGAGTCTTGTTGCCACTCTCCACAGGATGAACCGTAGCACCGAGCATCTTCATACGCTCCACGTTGACATGCTGACGCTGTACGTCGAGAGCACCCATATATACAGTGCAAGGCATATTCATCAGGGCACATGCCGTTGCCGTAGCCACGCCATGCTGACCAGCACCCGTCTCGGCTATGATGCGCGTCTTGCCCATCTTCTTTGCTATAAGAATCTGTCCCAAGGCATTGTTTATCTTGTGAGCACCGGTATGGTTAAGGTCCTCACGCTTGAGATACAGCTGGCAGCCATACTTCTCACTCATACGCTTGGCAAAGTACAGAGGTGAAGGGCGTCCTACATAGTCGCGCAACAGAGCGTGGTACTCCTTCTTGAATTCCTCACTCTCAATGATTGGCAGGTAAGCCTTCTTCAGGTCTTCCACTGTCTTGTATAATATCTCAGGGATGTATGCGCCGCCATAGTTGCCGTAGAATCCCTGTTCGTTTGCTGAATATTTCATATTATTTCGTTTTGTGATTTAGAAGTTAGGGAGTTTAGAAGTTAAGGAGTTAAGACATATGTGTAAGACTATCAAACATGCAAATAGTAATGTCTTAACTACTTATCTACATAACTACTTAACAACAGTTGTCTTAACACATCATATTCTTTTTTATTTCTCCAAGGCTTCATACAGTCTGTCTATTGCCTTCTCCGCATCTCCATCGGCTTCGGCAAGCAGTTGCACGAACTTTGAACCGATGATTGCACCGGCAGCATTCTGCTGCGCTGCCTCCAGTGTCTGCTTGTTGCTTATGCCGAAACCAATCATGCGAGGGTTGCGCAGGTTCATGCCGTTGATACGTTGGAAGTATTCCTGCTTCTGCTCGTCGAAAGACTTCTGTGCACCCGTTGTTGAGGCTGACGACACCATATATATAAAGCCATCGGTGTTTTCGTCAATGAAACGTATGCGCTCATCGCTCGTCTCAGGTGTTATGAGCATGATGATACGTATGTCATACTTGTCAGCCAGAGGCTTCAGCTCCAGATAGTCAGCGAAAGGTAGGTCGGGTATTATTGCACCGCTCACGCCACATTCCACACATGACTTAAAGAATTCCTCGAATCCATATTGCATGAACACGTTGAGATAGCCCATAAGTATGAGCGGTATCCTTACCTCGTCCTTTATGGCTTTCAGCTGAGAGAAAAGAGTTTTCAATGACATTCCATTTTTCAGTGCCTGTGTTGCTGCCTCCTGTATCACCGGACCGTCAGCCATAGGGTCGGAGAATGGTACGCCCACCTCTATCATGTCGATACCGCGCTTCTCCAATGTCTTGATTACATCGCCGGTATTGTCCAGTTTGGCACTGCCAGCGCAAAAGTATAGTGACAGAAGTTTTCTGTCCTTGTTATCTGTAAATAGTTTGTTTATCTTGTTCATTGTAACTTCGTAAGTTATGAGTTATGAATTAAGAATTGTGCATTGTGCATAATGCATTATGAACTATGCATTATGCATTCAATAAACCTCTTCAGTTTTTCCACATTCTTTACCCCCGGTTCATCTTCAAACTTTGAGTTAAGGTCTATGCCTATGCACATAGGATGATTGAATTGCTTCAGTCTGTCAGCATCCTCAGGACCTATGCCGCCTGAGAGCAGGAAGGGAATGTTGCCATCGTATTTATCGAGTACAGACCAGTCAAACTGCTCACCGCTGCCACCCACGCATTTGCATTTCGTGTCAAACAGCAGTAGGTCTGCCACATTCTCATACTCATGCCATCGCTTCACATCGTCAGCCTCCCTTATGCTCAGCACCTTTATAATCTTGACATCGGGCAGAATGTCGGGAATCAGCGTGCGCTTCAAGTTCTCTATATATACAGGAGATTCGTTACCATGCAACTGTATATAGTCCAACCTGTAGTTATAGGCATGCGTGATAACCGTCTGTGGCATCTCGTCGACAAACACTCCCACACGCTTTACCTTCTTGGCGCTTTGGGCAACCTTGCCGTTTGCCATATTGGGTATTATGCCAGCCTTCACTTGTATGCTGCGGACATATCGCGGACTCTTAGGCCAGAATATGAAGCCCATCAAGTCAATGCCGAGTTCCGCCACCTGTTGTATGTTCTCCGGCTCGCGCATGCCGCAAACCTTTATTAATTCATAATTCATAATTCAAAATTATTATCGATTATTCAGGCGCAGCCAATTATGCATTATGCATTATGAATTGCTTCAGCGCCTCACCCGGATTCTCCGTTTTCATAAAGCTCTCGCCGATGAGGAAGCCACGGAAGCCAGCCTGACGTAGTTCAGCCACGGTATCAGGATTACTGATACCACTCTCGCTTACCTTGCAGGCATCCTGCGGCAGCAGTTCTGCCAGTCGGAAACTGTTCTTTACGTCAGTGACGAAGGTGCCGAGGTTACGGTTGTTGATGCCACACATATCGTTGCCTAATTCGGCGTACTCCAACTCTGGTTCGCTGTGCATCTCAAGCAAAACTTCCAGTCCTAAGCCATGTGCCATACCGATGAGCGATTTGCAGCGCTCCTTCGTCAAACAGGCGGCTATCAGCAGTGCGGCACTTGCTCCGCACAGCCGGGCCTGCAGCAACTGATACTCGTCTATCACGAAGTTCTTATATAATATAGGAATGGTGACACCAGACTCTCGCGCAGCAGCAATAAATTCGTCCTTGCCGCCGAAATATTCCGAGTCTGTCAGTATAGACAGTGCCGCAGCGCCGTTCTCCTGATATGACAGTGGTATGATGTCAGCCTTGCCTTCCTCCTTTATCCATCCTTTTGACGGAGACTTACGCTTAAACTCAGCTATTATCCCGTTGCTGCTCTCTGTCAGAGCCTTGCGCATAGACGGGCATGGAGTGTCGAGCAGGGGCATCACCTCTTTCTCTATCTGGGAGTAAGACTTACGTTGCTTAAACTCCTCAAGTTCCATGCGCTTGTGCGCTACTATCTGTTCAAGTATGTCAGCCATAATTAACTATTTATCTCTACATATTTCTTGAAACATGCCAGTGCCTTGCCGCTCTCAATAGATTCCTTAGCCATGGCGCAGCACTCCTTGATATCTTTCTTTCCGTCCTCTAATACCTGGATGGCAAAGGCAGCATTGGCTATCACCACATTCTTCTGAGCCTCTGTAGCCTCGTTGGCAAGTACGTTGTCGAATATCTTCACGGCATCTTCCTTGGTCTCGCCGCCGTAGAGCTCATGCGCCTTAGCCACTGGCAGACCTATGTCGGCAGGTGAGAATATGCGTTCGTAGTTGTTGGTGGTAATCTTGAAGTTGCCTGTCAGCGAAATCTCATCGTAGCCGTCTATAGAGTTCTCCACGCCGAAGTTCAGTCCGAGCTTGTGATATACGGCATTGTAGAGTCGCATCTGGTCAAGTGTTGCCACGCCCAGTAGCTGGCACTTAGGCTGCGATGGGTTTACGATAGGGCCGAGCAGGTTGAAGATGGTAGGGAATGAAATATTCTTTCGTATAGGTGCTACGAACTTCATGGCGCGTGCAAACAATGGTGCATGCAGATATGTGAAATTGCTTTCGTTAATGCTCCTGTTCAGTTGTGCCAGGTCGTTGGTAAACTTCACTCCGTGTTCCTCTATCACGTTAGATGCACCGCTGACCGATGTTGCGGCATAGTTGCCGTGCTTTGCAACCTTGTAGCCGGCACCAGCCACCACGAGGCATGAACAGGTAGATATGTTGAATGTATTCTTTTGGTCTCCGCCGGTGCCTACGATGTCTATGTACTTCTCCGCGTCGAGTATGGCAGGCACACCCGTTGCCAATATACCGTCGCGGAAACCGAGCAGTTCGTCCACTGCTATACCACGCATCTGCAGTCCGGTAAGCAGTGCGGCAATCTGTTCCTGTGGATACTTTTCCTCAGTAATACCGATAAGGATGTCATACATCTCCTGTCGGGTGAGGGTCTCGCCCTCCAGCATTTTTGATAATAACGCTTTCATTTGTCTTTATGTTGTTTTGTTGTTAATGCTTTTGATAAGTAAAAGAGGTCTGTCGCGATTAGCAACAGACCTCTTTTCAGCTTTACAGTGTATCTTTTTAATACCTCTTGAACACCTACGGGTCAACGCCTCACGACTTTTTGAAATCCTGAGTACGCCACCACCAATATGTGCTAAATATTTTTTTCATATCACGTGCAAAGTTATGAATAATATATTAAACGACCAAATTATTTTACATTTTTTAATAAAAAATATATGGTATGATATTATAATTGGAAAAAGTTTAGTAATTTTGTAATCATGATTGTAGATATTAACATGAAGGTGAATTCACCTAAGGCTTGGATATTGGCTGCGCGTCCTAAAACTTTGACAGGGGCAATCGTACCAGTTATGTTAGGAGCTGCCTATGCGTGGCATGTGGTAAAGGATTATAACAAGATAGAGTGGGGGGCACTTGCCTTATGCTTTCTGTTTGCTATGTTGATGCAAATAGATGCCAACTTCATTAACGACTATTTTGACTGTAAGAAAGGACGTGATAATGAAGAACGCCTTGGGCCACTGCGTGCTTGTCAGCAAGGGTGGGTAACACTGTCTTCCATGCGAATTGCTATCATGGCTACAACAATGGCGGCCTGTATTGTCGGGTTACCTCTTATATATTATGGTGGTTATGAAATGTTGATTGTCGGAGTACTGTGTGTGATATTTTGTTTTCTATATACAGTATGTCTGGCTGGCATGGGGCTTGGAGATTTGCTCGTTGTTGTGTTTTTTGGACTTGTTCCATGTTGCTGTACGTATTATGTCGCAGTGCCTCAGGAATATCAAACGTTACAACAGATGCCGTGGCTGCTTGCTTTAGCTAATGGATTGATGACAGACACGTTGTTATTGGTTAATAACTATCGTGACATTGATAATGATCGAAATGCAGGTAAGAAAACCTTAGTGGTATATATAGGAAAGAAATATACTGAGTGGCTGTTCCTCTATATCGTTCCTATAGCCTTATGCTTAGTATTACTTGAGTTTGGATGGACAAATATGAATATAATTCTTTGTTTTGGCGTTTATTTCTTCCATGTATCTACATGGAATGAATTACGCTCAATTAACAAGGGTAAAGCATTGAATGGTACACTTGGAAAGACCGCTCGTAATATACTTATTTTTGGTGTTTTGATGTCTTTTCTTGTGATAATAGCTGAATAATATAAAAAAAATGTTAAACAGCGTTTGTGCTTACGTGAAGTTATGAAAAAAAACTGTAAATTTGTATGTCATTTGGACTAAATAAAGTGTAAAGAAATTTTAAATAAAGATATCTAACACCCAAAATCATTTAATAAACTTAATACAACGTTTTAATGGCTTACACAGAAACAACAACCGTGGGCTACGGCACACGCGTGGGAAACTCGTTCAAGGGTATTGGTACGGGTATCCTTATGTTCCTCGCCGGCACAGCATTGCTGTGGTGGAACGAGGGTAACTTCGTAAAGATGGACAAGGCTCTCAACGAGGCCGAAGGCAACTACGAAGAGTTGTCTAACATCGACAAAATCGACGCTGACAAGGACGGCCAGCTCATCTATGCCACAGGCGTAGCAAAGACGGCAGATTCTCTCGTTGATGACCAGTTTGGTATCGGTGTTAACGCAGTGAAGATGCAGCGCACCGTGGAGTACTACCAGTGGGTAGAGCAGGTAAAAGAGGAAAAGAAAGACAAACTTGGCGGTAGTCAGGAAATTAAGAAGACCTACACTTACAAACAGGAGTGGGTCAGCCAGCCAGTGCAGTCTTCACAGTTCAAGGATCCTGCTGCACAGAGCAGAAATCGCAACTTCGTCTTGACAACTGTTGAACCTGAGAGCAAGCAGGCTACGAAAGTTACTTTCGGTGCTTTCGAACTCAGCGAGAGTCAGATTTCAAGCATTTCTGGTCGTGAACCACTCGAACTGAACATCGATTCTGCTAAGCTCGTCAGCATGAGCAATCAGGCTCGCCAAGAATATCAGCGTAATACTACGACAAGTTATGGCATGAGCAACACTGATACTGCTAAGTATGTTCACGCAGATCAGAACGTATTGTATTTCGGTCAGAACCCAGGAGCACCTGCAGTCGGTGACGTGCGCGTGACATGGACATACGTAAAGCCAGAGAACAAAATCTCTATCATCGCAAAGCAGAAAGACAATTCTTTCACCGCTTATAAAGCTAAGAACGGCAAGACTATACAAATGCTCACAATGGGCACAAAAGCTCCAGAAGAGATGTTCCAGAATGCACATGACTCTAACGACATGATGTTGTGGGTATGGCGCATTGTTGGCATCATGCTCGTTATCGGTGGTCTGAAGGGTATCTTCGGATTCCTTGAGACAATCCTCAAGGTCGTTCCTTTCCTCGCAGGCATCTTTGGATGGGGCGTTGGTGTTGTCTGCACCGTCGTCGGTCTCGTTTGGTCACTTATCGTCATCGCTCTTGCATGGCTGTTCTACCGTCCGCTTATTGGTATTACTCTTCTTGTTATCGCAGGCTTCCTCATCTGGGTATTTGCTTTCAAGGGCAAAGACAAGCTGAAGGAACTGGCTGCTAATGCTAAGAACCGCAATGCCGCTCAGCCAGCTCCTGCTGCAGCTTCTGCAGTAGAGGCAGAGCCACAGATTGGCTCTCCTGTTGAGTAAAGAAATGATAAGAAAAGAACATACAAGGGGAAAAAGGAGTGCTCTCCTTCTTCCCCTTTTATATTTTCTTGTATCGCACAATATAAATCATTATGAATACTAAACAACTCATGTCAGGGTTGGCACTCGCTGTTCTGACAGTCGTTACAAGTGCAAACAGTTGTTCCAATACTTCTCCCAATGCTGATTCTGATAACCAGTCTGCCTCTCTCATTAGTGAGGATACACAGCAGGCAGTTGTCAACGGAAACAGTGTGACGTATGGCTCACATACATACACCGTAGAGGGAACTATTGGTCTGGAAGGCGAAGACAAGAATGCAGATGGTGTGATTGACAATGCTGATTATCAGGGCAAGGCAACTTCCAAGGTTACATTCACCAACATACCAAGTGGCTACGCAGAATTTGAGGCTGTGTATTCAGTGCTGCTCGGCAAGAGCATCATGGGCACGGTGGCAATGATTCCTATGGCTATGGAGATATATGCGCGAGATAACGCCACGGGCGAGAAATGTGTAAAACTGTTATGTGGAGAAGAAAACTCTTCAACAGTAATCCGTTCGTTGCAGTCGAAATTCAAGACTACATCAGCCAACGATAACGCCCCTTACATACAGCGGTACCTGCCTGCCGCATTGCTTGACGGGGCGAAGCCAGACAATGCCTATACACCCAACTCTCCTTATACTGTATGTATGACGGCCAGTGTCAATAAACCTCAGAAGTTTATGGGTAATGGCAATAATGCAGGCACGGTGCATTACGTCTATATCCTTACTTCAGGAGGATGGGACACGATGCAGCGTTCGGTTGAGATTTTGAAGAAGAATAATTCAGAACTTCACACTGTATTTAACTGTCCTGCTGTCTATGTGCAGTGCCAGTATATACAAGGAGAATGGGCAGGTTTGAAATAAGATACCGATTACCTTGTAATCGCATACTGATTACCTTACCCCAGTTCGGGATAAGCATTTTAGTTTTTTAACAAAC